>OICR01000128.1_pt1 | contig 38195 bp, 35 predicted proteins | sample 1581321 | NCBI WGS metagenome assembly OICR01 (sample SAMEA3882557, study PRJEB24775) | human gut metagenome | biome: human-associated habitat; feature: intestine environment; material: feces | place: Netherlands | collected 2009/2010
ACCCGGCTTCCATTGTTTAACTTTTTAGTACGGTATATTTTTACCGAAGTATTGAACTTTAAAAAAAGTAGTATTTTTATGAGGCTATCGCCCATTGACGGGCGAGTGCCGAGATGCCAAAGCAAAGTTTCAGATGTTCGATAGTCTGCTTCATACCAGTCAGGAGACGAAGGATGGCCGAAAGAGGGCCGTTATGACCTCCAGTATGCCCTTCCGGGACCATTTTGCCCTGGAAGAGGACGAGCCTTCGCAGATTTATCCACATGGATCGGGCAAAGGCCCACAGCTCATGCTTCCGCTTGTCTCTGTAGCGGGTCTTGTTGTTGCGCGTATGGAAGCAGAGCTGGAAGATGGACGCGTCCACGTTGTTCCTCTTGCTCTTTTCCCCGGGCGGGATGTCATCCGTCAACTTTCGGGAACGCAAGGATTCCAGCTGCCTGGGAGTGAAGTACCGCCACTTGCCCCGGCTTCCAGCTTTGGAGTATGGGATGCGGAGCGATCCGCCTTTGGTTGTCTTCGCCTCATAGACCTCCCGGGTGCGTGTGTCGGTGATTCTCACTGCGCCGCCATCGCCATCGTCAAGCAGGTACCTGGACCGGCAGCCCTGAATGCCGATGAAAACGCCATTCACCTCAAGTGCCCGGTTGCCGGCATTCTGGTAGGCTCCGTCGCTGTAGACGGTCTCCACCATGTCGCCGGTCGTGGTTTCACACTGTAGAAAGCATTGTCGGCAGCCGTGGCGCCTTCCACCTGCACGCCGGTTATAAGGTTCGGGGCCTCCTCCCTCTGGTCGGTGGTCTCGGCAATGTTCACACTGAAGCCCCTCACCTTCTGCTGGCCCTTCTGGCGGTATTCGGCGTCTGGGTCGTTCGGGTTCTGGACACTGCCGGCGACGATCAGCTTCTTGTCGCGGGGCGTAACCTGGCCATGCTCAACAATGTACTGCTCATCGAACATTCGCTTCAGGAGGCCATCCTTCGCCTTGACACGCATAAGGATGGCATAGACGAGACAACCAAGTTCGCCAAGACGCTGCCGGATGGTCTCCGGGTTGCTCCTATACACGGTCTGCTTAGCGTCCTCCTCCAGCCATGGCCGGGCCCTCTTCCTGAGGGATGGGTTCAACCGGCTCATATACTGACCAATCTCCTGAAGGAAAGTCTTGTGGATGAGTTCATAGCGCGGATACCATGCAATGTTGCTACCTATCTGTTTGCTGTCCATGCGGATTGCCCTGCCGCTGATCTTGAACTTTGCGGCCTGAAAGCCGCTCTGCCTGCTGAAGCAGGTCTCCATCAGGTTCTCGCCGGTCGCCTCGGCGTATTCGCAGATGCGGCGACGGAACAGGTAATACGTGTCAATGGATGGAGCGTCATCCTCGATGCGGATAAGTCCCAGCGCCTTGCGGGACAGAAGGTCGTAGTACAGCCTCTCAACCAAGTCCTCGTCAGAGCAGCCGAACCCCTCCTTGAGCACCGACATCGCAACCAGGCGACGGAGGGACGCCGTGGGAGCGCCCATGTTGCCCTCCTTGAACAGGGGCTTGAAGACGGACTCGTCCACCTGGCTTGTCACCAGCGCAAAAAACTGATTGAACCAGGCCTTGGGATCGTCATACTTCTTCGCGGCCCGCTTACCCATAAGGTCAGCAGGATTGTCAAACAAGGACATCTGAATGTCGGTATCGGTCTCTCTAAACATGGCAACTTGGTCTCTTATTATTATTATGCAAGTTAGTGACAATAAATGAATTATGCAATACGCTACAGCCCTACAGGGTAAATATTTTCAACTTTTTCTAACCTCTCCTGACAAGCCCTTCGGCGGGAAATTAATGAGCATTGGTGAAGGGCAGAGTTTTTAAAGTGGATTCATTTGATTTTGTCTATTTCAATAACAGGACACGTCGTCCAATCCATTTGTCGGTCCGCTTCTCGTAAATCAATGAAGGAGAACTCGTTAATATACTTCTTGTATTTCTCGTATGCACCTTTCAAGCCAACACGATTCTTGAACTGTCTCATTCGTGAGAGTTGAGGCATCTGCGGCTGACCGGGGTCGAAATCCGATGGGTGGAAATACGAAAGCACATACGGGTCGTTTGCCGTCCATTTCCGAAGCAGCGGGTAAGGCATCACCCGGAAGTACCCTCCACCCGAATACACAAACTCGCGCCCCAGCAGTTTGCCCAGACATATCGGGAATTCCTTCAAGTCGCCATTATGCGTCCGCAGTATAGAAGGCTCTGCGGGATAGGACGGTATCCCCCCAAACTCATGCGTGGAAGGAAACACGGAACTATCGTATTTGAATCCCAGTTCTGCCAGTACATCAAATGCCCAGAGGTTATCCTTTGTAATGGAGAACGAGGGTACCCGGAAGGCGTTCACCTCCGTTCCCGCCACATCCTCAATCAGGCATTTCGCTTTATAGGTATCCTCCTTGAACTCCTGTGGTGTAAACCGTGTTGCCAACTCATGCTGGTAGGAGTGGCAGCCCAGGTGATGCCCAGCAGCGGCAATATCCTTGATAACTTGCGGATGGTGCTCCGCAATCCAGCCCACGCAGAAGAAAGTACCCTTCAGTCCTCTCTCTGCCATAGCGGACAGAATCTTTTCTGTCCCCTCATAGATACGTACCTCGTGCTTTTCCCAGGCGAAGTCACGGGAGTAGTCATCGTGGTTGTACCAGTCTTCTATATCAAAAGTAATAATTTTCATATCAGTTCAGTCCTTGTTTACTCTTCCTGAAAGAGGGAGATAGTTGTTTTTTGATGCCCGACCATATATAAGCCATCATGGCCGGAAAGTCACGCCAGCCGCCGTCTTCATAATACAGGTTCTTGCCAAAGAACTTAAACCAAGACGGCTTACACTTAAACCTGAGTGGCGAGGCCACGAACCAGGCCATATCCAAGCCTAGAAACCGGAGATAGTTCCCCGTCTTGTAGTCGTATTTCGGGAGCCTTCCCTCCAGCATATCCGACACGATGATTTCCGGGAAGTTCACTCCCGAAATCTCAGCCCCTCGCAGTGATGCCGGCACGCGAGGGTTAATCTCAATGATCTTATACTCCCCTTCTCCCTTTTCAAGGATGTCAAAGTCTGCCATGCCTACCCATTCCAGCTTGTCCAGCACGTGCTTACACATCTCCAGCATCGGTTCATCTTCCACCGTTACGGCAATGCAGCTGCTGCCGCCTTTGATGGGATAGTAGCGCAGAATCTTCAGCACCACGTAATTGCTATACTCCCCTGTTGCTGTCCTATACACCATCAGGTTGTAGTAATGGTCATTGCTGACATACTCCTGCAGAGAACATTCTCCATACTGGGCAATAATCTCAGGGGCAGTAGTTTTCAGCTCGTCCAAGCCGTTCACCAGCACAATCCCCTTTGAGCCTTCCGAGTGGTTGGGCTTAATCAGTGACGGGAAGCCCACGTATGAAGCCAGTTCATCGTAGTTGTCACGGATGATTTCCGTCTTCGGATGCCCCACGCCTATCTCCTTGCACAGTGCCAGCAGAGAATGTTTGTCGCTGGCCAAAGAGAACGGTTGCCAGTCGGGCACTGCACATTGTGCACTTGTCCGCTCCGCTATCTGCTGCTTGTATTTGCTCAGAGTCACCGCGTATGCATCTTCAAGCGGGATCACCACGTCAATTCTCTCAGATAGCAGAACATGAATCAACTGCTTCAGCACCGTCTCTTCTTGCGCATCAATCTTTATCTCTATATATTTTCCCTTACTGCGGCATCGTTTAGCCACAGGGTCGTCTTGAGCGGCAATGACAACCTCATGTCCCACCGCTTTCAGCGATGCAGCTGCCGTCAGGGATTGTACAAAACCGCCAAATAGAAGTATTCTTGCCATTTACTTGAGTATTGAGTTACGGCCTAACGTCTTTTGAAGAAACCAGCCTATAAGCCAAACCACCACTGTAGTAACCAAAACCGTCAGAACAAAGGTGACAGCCGCATAACCGGCACTTGAGTTTATTGTTCCAGTGACGATGCCGCAGAGTTTAGCCACCACAATCATCACAACGCCTTTGATAGGATTATGCAGTGCCATCACCCTGAAGCTGTTCTTCCCAAACCATTTGATATACGACAAAACACCACCGCTTTGGATAAATGACAGTCCAATACAGATGCCCATAAAAGCAACAATACCTAGGATTGCCGTACCGTAGAACACGAATGGATTAGCTCCGAGATTGGCGTGACCCATGCTGGGCGCACCGTTATATTTGGCTCCGAAGTAAATCCCAATGGCCGTAAGAACCACTATCGCCACTGTTGCCAGCCCGTGCTTCTTAACGAAACCCAATATCTTCTCGTGCCCCAAATGTTTCAGCAACATATTGCCTGCCGCATAGAAAGGAATGGCCATCATCGCAACTTCGATACTCCAAGGAAGCGTTGTAAAGTCAAACGCCTCAACATCGTTAACGAGTACATATCCAAGTATTGCAAGAGCTATGCAGAAAAGCATATTTGCCCAATCTTTCAGTTGCGACAAGTAATAGTAGGCTACTTCAACCACGAACAGACACGTCACAAACCAAAGCGGTACGTTGTGAATAAGGTACCGTCAGACCCCTGAGCAATGAATGTTTGAAGCAAAGGCATCCAATAACTATTCACCTGCGCGTGCGATACGTAGGCAAAAGCAGCCCAGAGCACCCATGTCAGGAACGAGAAGATAATGTACGGGAACAACAAGCCCTTAACTCTTTTCATTACAAACTCCCCGAAAGAAGCATAACGCTCACGAGAGAATACCAATCCGCTCAAGAAGAAATACAAGGGTATATGGAAAGCATAGACGATTGCATTGCTGATGCCGGCATACATGATATGCCCCCAGATAATCGTCATCATGCCAAGCCCCTTGGCAATGTCTATATAATCTATCCGCTTCTTGCCCATACTCACTCCGAATAATTTGCAACTCTATCTTTTTTAAACACCTCACGGAACTTCTCCAAACCTTTCTTCACGACAAAGCAAGGCAGCGACACGCAGTAGAACAGCAGGTTGGCGTGCAACTTGGAATACCCCAGGGCTTGTTCATACACCTGCACGTGGTATTTCAACAGCTTGAGCTTGTTGGCAGAAAGGGAGTTGTGTACATAGCGGTAGATGAACAGCGGCTCCGGGATGCAGTAGGCATACTTGGTGCGTTGCAGAATGTTCAACCACAGGGCGAAGTCCTGCCTGCGGCGTATCGGTTTCATATACACCTTGCCTACACCCTCTGTGTCATAAATCACGCTGGATGTGCCGATGTAGTTGATGATTCTGGTGCTGCGGAACGACACACGGTCCGGTTTCTTGTTAATGCCCACTGGCGTATTGTTCTCATCCACTACGAGCGTATAGCTGTGCGAAAACTTATAGCCGTTATCAAGCATGAACGCCAGCTGTTTCTCTAACTTCTCCGGTTTCCACATATCATCGCTGTCAAGGAATGCGATGAACCGCCCCTGCGCTTTCTCAATGGAGTTGTTACGGGCTATGCCGGCTCCTGAGTTTTGCTCCAGACGGAACAGTTTGATTCGCGGGTCTTTGGCGGCATACGTCTCCACGATAGCACAGCTGTCGTCCATCGAGCAGTCATCCGTGATGAGCAGCTCCCAGTTCTTGTACGTCTGCGACTGCACCGACTCTATCATCTGGGCGATAAAGCGGGAGCAGTTGTAACATGTAGTGATGATTGATACTAAATAATGTTCCATCTATTTCTTTTTGGGGAAATCATTGATATCAAACTTTGAACCCAGTTCTTTTAGGAACTCAGGGGTATAGAAGTCCATACCGCCACCCTGCGAGGTGAAGGTCAGTTCTCCGAAGTAAACCTTTCCATTGATGTTATAAAGGTCCACACGCAGTTCCGGAAATCCTTGCGACAGTCTCTCTGCCACAGAAATCATATACTCGAAGTTCTTCGGTTTGGGGATGACTTCGCCCTGCAGATAGTCGGAATTGAAAACCGAGTATTCGGGATGTGGGTTCCAGTCCAGGTCGTATGTCAGCACATGGGCGCTATTACCGCCAGAGCTGCGGTCGTTGCAAACCCACACATAATATGCCTTGCCGTTGAAACACCAGATTTTATAGTCTGTCAATGTGCCCGACCCAGACTCAGGTTTCAACACCTCCTCGGCGATAACACAGGGCTTGATGTCTTTATAATGAGGCTCTGCGCTCAATGCTCCTATACGTTTTCTGTTAAGCCAATCCTTGATCATGGCTTTGTATTCGGCTTTCTTCTCCTCGGTCAAGTCCTCCTTGTGGATAATCTTGTTGGTTCCCTTGCCGTTGCCGTTGTTTGCCTTGATGAAAGATTCTGGCAGCGAGTCGAAGTCAACGTCTTCGACCTTGTACCATACGGCATATAGCTTGACTAGGATATCAGAGAGTCCAATCCTTTCGACGTATGACCTCACTTTGTACTTGTCTGCCAGATCTGTCCACTGAAAGGTATCTGAATAGAGCATTGCCCATTTGATTTTCTCGTTCAGATCCTGTGGATTCTTCAGGTTGATACATTTCTTGAACGTAACTAAGTAACGCAACTTCGTCCAGAACACTGGATGATGCAGTCCTATATACTCAGAAATACGAATAATGGGAGCGAAAAAGAATCGACCTCCCTTTGATACTGTAGGGTGAAACATAGTTATAGTTTTCTCTTTAAATAATCCTTTAAGGTAGCTGAAATCATCCCAGGATGCTTTATCATCTTATGTATGATATCCTTATGATTGTCTTTACTATACTGATTGTAACAACTGGTTATCTCATTATGATATTCCTCAGTGTTGTCTTCTATTATGAGTCGTTGGTTAAGAGTTTCAAATCGAAGCTTCTCAGGAACGGCAGTCTCCTTAATGAGAACAGGCGCAAAATCCTCATTAATATGTACGTAATTAATAACCGGGATTATCTCTGCACATGTCATGTCAAGACTAACAATTGCTCCATATTTGGTTGGCTCCCAAGGCATATCAAACACAAAGTTGCCTAAAGAGTAAAAGATATACTTATCATTGTATATCTCAAACCCTTGTAACACATGAGGATGCATACCAATTATAATATCAAATCCGATATTCACTAGCCAATGGGCAAACTTCTTTTGCGGAGAAGATGGTCTATCAATGAACTCGTTCCCCCAATGCACAAAGGCAATTTTGTATGCGATTTGTGGCAACTGATTAATCTCTTGCTCAATATCCTTATACTCTGGGTTATGCCAGTAACACGGGCTTTCGGAAAATGCATCAATCCTCTGCGAGAAGCCCGTGATACTGATTATTCTGCCTTGGTGCTCAAACACTTGAGAACGACAAGAATTACTCCCGAAACAAAGGCATCCTTGCGATGTCAAAAAGTCAAAAGTACGCTGGTATGCTTTTGCGCCATGTTGCATTGCATGATTATTAGCAACACCGTACAACTCAAAGTGTTTAAGATGCATCAAACTATCCGGAGGCACTCTAAATTGCATTGCTGCATTACCACTATTCTCACTTATTTCTGAAGCAACTCCTTCAAAATTCCCTATCCAACAATCCTCAGAATTTCTCTGAATACGCTGAAATGGGTCAAACCCCTGCTTTAGTTTACTTCCTACACCAAACCCCACATCAAAGTAACCATCAGTGAGATTTATATCACCTACTACTCTTAACATGATAATACTCCTAACTTTTTTAGATTCTCTTCTGAAAGTACTAGTCTACTGTCATATTGAGCTGCTCTTTCGCGGCAGATTGCTGACACCCTTTGAACTTCTTTTGAATTATCTATCACATACTTCATTTTTTCAATCAAAGCGCCCACATCATGAGATGGTATGATCCAGCCAGTTTGCCCCTCCTCAATGACGTCTTTATTAAGGTTCCAATCAGAAGCAATAATTGGCAATGATGATATATATGCATCGATTACTATTCCCGGAAATCCTTCACCGTGCCAATAGGTCGGAAAGAGCATTACATCATATTTGGCTAACTCATCATAATTATTAGTATCTCTCAAATTCAGCAATCCTCTGTATTCTACATCTTCTCGCACTGCCACCATCTCATTAAACTGCTTCATATACGCAGTATCTTCTGATTCTCGGCCATAAAACACAACATCAAACTTCCCTGAATATCCACATTGATTCAAACAATCAACCGCGTTGATAATGTCTGTACATCCTTTATACTCCTCAACACGTGACAAGAATACGAAATGAGTCTTGCTGTCCTTCTTTGGCTCTTTTTTTCCGTAATGATTAATACTCTTTGAATTAGGTACATAGATAGCATTATTTAGACCACTATGTCTTAGCGAGTCGACCATAGATTGTCCCTGAACAAAAATACCTTTAAGGAATGCATAATTCTTTGCAGAGAATATCCCCTTCTCAATCATTGTATGGAAAGAACCGCCAACAACCCAATAAAAGAAATCATTATGAAATCCTATCATCTTAATAATCCGAATCAGTTTATCAGCACTTCCTGGGTTTGCCGATATAATAACCTTTGCATGCGGATGCACGAGGATTGTTCCAACTAACTTGATAAGAATGAAAGGATTCTTCTTCCAGTCAGCAGTGTCAATAGTATACAATTTATCGAATACTTGGACGAATCTATCCAAGAACAACTGGTTCTTCACCGAATCCCCTGCCGTAGGTATCTTTCCAAGGTTCATCGGTCCTATAAAGACTAATTTATTATCCATTGTATTTTTGAGGAAGTTTAATCCATGCTCCCATTATATCATCCCACTTTCCGGGGACAAAAGGCACCATGCCACTATGATGAAAAAAGGTCGTCTCTCCAAAATAGATTTTCCCATTAAGCGTATAAAGATCAACCCGGAGGAAAGCATAGCCTTCTGACAAGCGTCTCGCACATTCCACCATTTCATCATAGTTGTCTGGCCTTGACGGTACGCTATCTGCCTGAGGATGTCCATTAAGAATATCAAGATGATTATACTCTATATCAAAGAAGTCAAATCTTGTCTCTGTATTTGGATTATTTCTTTCCGTTCCAACAAAAAGCATTTTGGGCTCTCCATCGAAACAGAAAAACTTATAATCCGGCAAATCAGGGTACTCAATTCTAAGTTCTTTATCCTGTAACTGTCTGATAATCACCCCACCCCGTTACTCACCCGGCAGTGTAATCATTTGTCCCAGAAACTCGTTATAGCGTTCCGGCGTCAAAACGCCAAGTCCACTATTAGGGTACAAAGTAACCTCCCCGAAATAGGTATTATCACCTGTCTCATATAAATCTATCCGTGAAAACGGAATGTCTTTGGATAACATTCTGGCAATCCTAATATGCGTTTCAAGGTTGGATGGACGAGTTGGCTGCAATGCAGCGGGACCTGCTGCAGGGTTCAAGCCAACGAATTCCTGATGATTCCACTCTACATCAAAAAAGTCTATCGTCTCTTTAGTACTCCTGTCTTGTATTACCTGACAGTATTTGGGTTCACCATTAAAGCAATACCATTTATAGTCAGGCAAATCAGACACATTAGGCGCGGGATCGATGTATTGCTCAGCGATAATACGGCGTTTCACAAATCTATATGGCCACTCTCTTCCGTATGCAGAACTATCATGTTTCAAACCAGCAGTCAACTTACGTAAAGCGCCTTCTCTATCAAACGTCATTTTATCCTTGCAGATAACTACTCCTTCATTTCCTCCACCATGTGTTGTTTTCAGCACAAACTTGTTCGGGAGTTTTTCCCACTCAATGTCTTCAGCTCGATTCCAAACACCTAAAGTAGGTATAACATGTTCAGAGCCGATTATCCCTGCAACAATATCTTTTACTGCATACTTATCGACCATTTTCACATAATCGGGATTCCGGTCGTATAGTTTAAGCCATTGAATTTTCTCGTTGAAAGTCTTGGGGAACTTCCAGTTGGGAAAGCGGTGGAAACTGTTATAGAACTGTAAATCCAAATACAGTTTATCGGGGAGTACAGATAGAATATGTCTTGCTATTGTATTCATAATTATATGCCAGTATAATCTTCTAAAAAACCTAAGGTAACATCACGTTGGGCCTCACAAGAGATATAGTTAAACATCGAAAGAACCTTGCTCTTTGGAAGGCAGTATGGTAACCAATGTCGACTTGCGGCAGCTCGCACATATTCATTCATGTATGGAGTAAAGACTCCTAAGACAGATCGGTGCTTATTCGCAAGAAACGCACGCATTTCTTGCTCAAGTTTATTGGAATTTATGATTATAGAGTTAAGATGACTAATTGTTTGTTCAAATCGAGATTCCTCTTTCTCATTCATCAACCGAACGACAGCATCTTCGTCACATTGATTATACGGAATCGGTTCAAAAGACACTCCATTAGCAGAGAACCCTATAACCGCCATATACCCCTCATTCCAAATTCCTCCACGTTTCTTGGGATTGTCAAAGAAGAAATTGCCAAGTCCATAAACAATAGGCTTACCCATATATTCCTCATACCCGCTATAGCAATGCTGATGGTGGTTTACCACAGCATCAGCGCCCACCTCAACAAAGAAACGGTACAACTCTTTCATCCTGGGGCTAGGTAGTTGGTAGTGTTCATGCCCTCCATGGACAATCACCAGCACAAAGTCCGCCCGCTTACGGGCCTCGACGATGCGGTGATAGACCTTGACGGTATCCAATGGGGCGGAACCGGCACGCTTGGTGCCGGCAATCGAGAACTCGTTCTCGCACACACTGATGATAGCCAGCACTCCGTCTTCAAACTTTTTGTATAGAATGGCCTCTGCAGCAGCAATGTTTTCACCACCACCGACATAGTCCAAACCATTTATTTTGAAGCATCGAAGCGATGTCATTACACCCTCATCTCCGAAATCCCTGAAATGGTTATTAGCCAAAGTGAGGCAATGGAATCCAGCGTCTTTCAAAACGCTCACTGCTTCCGGCTGACATTTCAGATTTGGGCCACACTTATCAATGGGTTTGGCTTCTCCCTCCACAATGGCGCACTCAAAATTCACTATAGCATAGTCCACCGTAGCAATCGTCTCCTTGACAGAGGCAAGCATATCGGCAGTGTCACCACTTTGAATTTTCTGAGCGACCCTATCCCTTGGGCAATAGTCCCCAGCAACTAAAACTTTCATTATTTATCACCAGTTATTACGTCTATAATCTTTTTTGATTCTGTTAGATAATTAAACTCTTTGAGAGCCACCTCTGCTCCCCTGCGGCCAATGGCTTCTGCCTCCTGAGGGTGTTCCAAAGCCCAGAGCATTTTGGATGCGAACTCTTCCGGATTACTCTCCTGAGAAAGCAAGGCTGTCTCCTTGTCTCTCAAAAACAATGGAATATCCCCAACCCTTGTCACAACTGCCAGGTTCGCTGACAACAGATATTCACCTAACTTGGTTGGGAACCCGCATTGGGCCTGCAAGCTATCAGGACGAGCCAAAGCCACTATTGTAGCATTCTTCAACATCTGCGGCATGGCTGATGCTGGTATAACTCCTGTGAACTCTACTTTATCCTTCACACCCAACTGCTCCACCAACTTGAGATTGCCAGACTCGTCATCCTTCGTCGGTGCCTTCCCCATAATCTTCAGTTTCATGTCAGGATGCGTCTTGGCTACAATGGCAAAAGCCTTGATAAGGTCATCCACACCGTCCTTGTTGTTCGATGCCGTTCCGCAATATGCGATGTATTTCTCGTCCGTTGCTTTCTTTAGACCTTCAAAGCGGGATGAGTCAACAACAACATTGACAATATGCACATTCTTACCGCCTAAATCTTCATAGACTTCTTTAAGTTTAGTGGAAATAACAAACATTCCAGCCATCTTTGGACATGAAGCGAGATAGTTCTTTTGGATGAAAGCAGGTGACTCCTTTACGATTTCCGGATGCTCTGTTCTCTCTTGGTAAACCTTTATACCGTTCTTTCTCACCAAACCAGGAATAAACATAGTGCAACCCATAACAAATACGCTATCGCCAGGTTTTAGCAGTTTTAGAAAACGACGGTAGTTACGTAAGCCACCCAAGAAGCGCAAGTATCGGTTATTTGAGCCCTTATCCGGCCACATATAATGAACTGTTATATTTCGGAAAGACTCGCATACCTTGCTGCGTTTCTCATCTGGCCAGAGAAAATAAACATGAGCGGTCTGCCCTTGTTTATCAAACCCACGCAAAAAAGCGATGAGCCTGTTGCCAGGAGCGGTGTTGGGTTTATATGACGCATATAGTACAATTATGCTTTCCATGGGCTAAGTCTTCGATTGATTTAGTGAGTAAAAACGGCCGATTATAAATCCAAAACAAAGAATAGAAGCAGAAAAAACGTGAGGTGATGAAACAAAGCAGTTCAAGAAACCAATCACAACAAACAAGATAAGATTGTAGATGTAAACTGAATACTCATCTCTGAACTCATTGATTCTGCGCCGCATTTTAAAGGCCATTCGAATAAAGCCAACGTAAATAATTGTAAATAAAGCCCAAGAAATCACCCCATAGTCATATAGAACCTGGAGAAAATCGTTGTGGGCCAGCTTATCAACAACAGCCCTTGTTGAGCTTGTCCCGTGTCCAAAGAGTTGTTCCCATATTGACGACTGTTCAAAACTACTAAGCAACGGACCATATATAAGGTCACGACCACTACCAGAGTCATCGTTTATGGCACGGAAACGATCAAGTCCAATACCGAACAGCCCCTTCGTAGAAAGATAATACAGGATGCCAACAATGATGACCATTGGGACAAGAATCCGCAGACGTTTTGCCGCTTGCTCCTTACCTAAAACTGAATAATTGATTATGAAATAAATACCATAAGCCAAAACAATAGCAATGATTGCAGAACGTTTGGCTGAAATCAACACCAACGCCAAAGAGATAACAATATGCACATACTTTAACTTATTCTTCTGCAATAGAACAAAAGGTGTCAGCATCAGCACGGGAAAGATAGCATCACGGAACCCCTCCTCTTCTCCAACAAAGAACGTCCTTGTCAACAATAAATAATATAAGACATAGATAACTGGCAGCAAAAAATAGGATACTAACTTAGAGAAAAAATCCAACGACTTGTACTTTACGCCCACATAAAAGGCTAAAGCAAAGACTATCACCCACTCCGTGTTCTTAATAATATTAATAAGAATTTGGGATAAACCACCATTAGAATCAACCAACAGGCAACTGAAAACCACACTGACCGCATAGAGTGCCGTCATCGTCTTCAAGCCAAGCCCCTTTGGTGTCTTGCTGAACATGATAAACAATAACCCGACCACATATCCCAGTGACATTATTGGATATCCATAATAGTTACCTGGATCAATGTAGTCAAACTCCAAAAGGAAAATCGAATAAAGTAACGTCAGAAAGACGAAATTACAAATGTATTTACCTTGCATTGGCCGACTTAATGAACTTTAAATAGTAAACAACCATCGCCAAGAAATAGGACAGAGATCCTATGTTCTTGGTTAAGATTGCACCGTTAACATTCCAATAATACACAAACAAAAAACTTCCGAAGATAATGACCAGTCCACAGATGATGGCGGCATTACGAATCTGCCGTCCTTGACCATGGGCACCGAGAAAACGGTTAATCATATCACCGAATCCATGTAATGAAGTTCCGATAGCGAGCCATGAGGCATACTCGGCCACAACGGAATAGCTCTCATCATAAAGTATCCCAACGATAAAACGGATGGCAGCAACAAATACAATCAAACTCAGGGCCGTTAATGCCACAGAATACTTAAATATTTTATTGTTAATCCTATTCTCTTCTGCAAATCTCCTAAAATATGTTGTCCCTATGATTGAAGGAAGCATCGTCAACGGTGTGGCAAGTGATAATGCCAGTGTATAGAAACCGACATTTGCATTGTCGGCACAGAAAGAGCCAAGGGTGATACCTGCAATATACGATGTCGAAACCCCAGCTAATGATCCTAAATAGACGTGAAATCCATAACTCTTGCTCTCTTCATACAAGAGCTTCAATGACTCTCGCAGGTTGTGGAAAGAGGGCTTCGTAGAAACGATTATCCAACCCAGCACTAAAACTGCGGTTCCGTTAAAAAGCGAAATCATCAGCGTTGGCGAACACCCGAAATAGCGGTAAACCAAGAACGCTATAACAAGATAAACGCCAGACGGCAGGAAACGTGCTATAGCCAAACGGCCAATATGATTGTCCCCTTGTGCAGTCGTATTAACATAATTCAACAGTATTACATTACTTCCAAGAAATACCGAAGAGAGGTAAAGAGGTGTCAGGTTTTCTTTTCCATTAAAGAGGCTGATGACATATAGAACCAGCATCACAAGGGAGAGAACAACGATTGTTGCCAGCAGAATGGCAACCATAGCACCTCTTATCCGTCTGCTATACGACTCATCCTTCGACAATGCCAACAGCCTGCTTCCTGAGACAAAGTAGCCAAACAGAAGCAAACTGGACACAAAGGAAATAATGTTCTGAACGTACCGTACATCCCCGAACAGTTCCGGGGACAAAGAACGTGTATTCAGAACTGAGCAAAGAACACCGAATAGTAGTCCAATGACTGAAGAGGCATATAAAACGACTATTTGTTTCGATGACTTCGAGACTTGTATCATACTTTGAAGTTAATCACGTTTGAAAATATCTCTGTTATAAACCTTATCTCTCACATCGTCCAAGCAACTGTCGTAACGATTGGCAATGATGGCTTTGCTCCGCAGCTTGAACTCGTCAAGGTTGTTAACCACGTCACTTCCGAAAAAGGTGCTGCCGTCTTCAAGCGTGGGCTCGTAGATAATTACTTGAGCACCCTTAGCCTTGATGCGCTTCATAGTACGCGCCCACTTTTCCGCAAGCTGATGCTTGCCGCTGATTTTCAGCGATTTCCTTAAACTTATTTTTTTCGATTATTTTGATTTTTCTGCTATGCGGGCAGATAACAAGGCAGGCAGTTCGTCAGGTCGTCGCCGTCCCTTGCAGAACGAAGCCGATCCAAAAGGGATTTCAGATAGTCTTCCACGTAACGCCTCACCATCTTGCAGCTCTCGATCACAGAGTACATGAACGCGTTGTGACTGGCCGACCTCTCGTTTCCGATGTTCCCGGCGTTCTTCAGGCTCATCTTTATCCGACGCATCATCTGCTCGCTGAGGTTGTTCGACAGTTCCACGTCGCCACACTCAAGTACCCTCTTCATCGCAGGCCATTCTCCCATCGCATATTTCAGGGTCTTCCTCAGCAGTTCGCCGCAGCCCGCGAAGTCAGACTTCCGGAACACCTCCAGACGCTCCTTTATCCTCCTCATTATGTCCGCCATGTTCCCCCGGCTTAAGGCGTTGCGCAAGTCTCTCTGCGAACTGAAAGCCCCTCGTCATCCTTGCCTCGGCCGGCGTTACGCTCTGATTTACGCACGAAGTTCCTGCCACTGAACACGTAGACGCTCTTCGCGGTGTTCGGATTAAGCCTCATCTCATCGCGGACGATACCGCTCAGGCCGGATATTCCCTTGCGCAGGTCCACCTTCTCCCGATACAGGTAGATGGAATATTCACTTGACATCGTCACCATGGCACCACTATCCAAGCATCTTCCTGACCATGCCGAACAGCTCGCTGATGTCGCCCTCGCACTGCGACAGCTCCGTACCGTTCGTGAACCGCACACGCACGTCGCGGATGCCGGGGCCTCCTTCCGGCATTCTGTCTACGACCAGCGGGATGAACCCGCCAGACGACAGGCGATCGTCGGCCTCCTTGAGGACGCAGTAATCTTTCTGGCCCCTGCGTGAATATTGCATGAACTTCTCATAGTCATACCCATCCTCCTCGCAGAACTTCTTCATCGAGCGGCCACGGCCGTTCTGGTTGTAGTGCTTGAGAGCGAACGCATAGTTGATTGTTGGTTCTTCCTTCATCTTTGGCTCCGTTTTTTGATTCGTGACAAAGATGCGCAGACTTGTTCAGAACTCAATGCGGAAAGGTGGACGCGTACGGTCCATAATTTGACCACTAACCATTAAGTTCCATTGCTATTGTGTTAATATATTTAAAGATCCATGTGGTCAAAATAGCCGCGTCTGCTATCAGTAATTTAGGCCGAAAGACCAAAGGGGCAGCGTGTTGCCGTGAGCGAATTCAATGTCATCCTTTACGATATAGGAATCCGGAAGGTCCTCAATCTGTCTTTTTCCTTTATTCCGGCCACCGATCTCAAATGTGCGGTCACCGATGACGAAATCAGACTGACGTGAGGAAACCACATCATTCTCCACACGCATCTGGTTGTAGAAAAAAGTTTCCCTCATGTTCCCTATGTCAGCTTTCCCTCCGGACAAGACTGTCATCAGACTTGGGTTGTCAATATAGACCTTCTCCACTTTGCCCAGTCCCCTCATGCCTCCCGTATCGTCCCTAAGTTGACCTATCAGCTGAGCCTTCTCCAGCAACGCGAGATAGTCTGAGACGCTGTTTCGGCTGACTCCGATTTCAGACGCGAGGCCATCCGCATTAGGTTTATACGGGGCAAGTGTCGAGATAACAGCCAGCATCTTTTTTAGTTTTTTTGCTGTCGGTGCCTTTAGTTCGGCATACTGTGCGATGTCTGATTCTATCGTTTTTGTTATGACATTCTGCATCCTCATCGGGAAATCTCCCTCCAATGCAAATGGATAGTAGCCCTCTGCAAGGTAACGTCTGAAAAGAGGGAGAGGATGAAGCACACCGTCAATACGTGACTTGCCCGCGAGTATCTCGTCAAGTGAATACTTAGATGCGTTTATGTTGTGAAACAGTTCCAGATACTCTCTGAAGGACAAACCATACAGCGTATAAGGTAGTACCCTTCGACTGAGATCAGCGACACCGTCCATGATGTCCAGTATGGAAGATCCTGAGAAAATCACCCTCATGTCAGGATGAGTGTCATATATCTGCTTGAGTTCGCGGGACCAGTCAGAATACTTGTGAACTTCGTCTATGACGAGCAAATGGCCAGCATCCTTCGAGAACTCATCCGCAACCTCGACGAGAGAGTGAGTGCTGAAATATGTATGGTCAGCGGATATGTATAGAAACTTGCAATCCGAAGCCTGTTCCTTAAGATATTGCAGGATCATCGTGGATTTGCCGACTCCTCTTGCCCCTGTGATCGCGATCATACGGGAAGTCCAGTTCACACGTTCATAAAGATACCTGTGAAAACTGCTGGTCGTAAGTTCCAGCTGCAAACGCATGTATTCGTATAACGCCTCGTCAACCATACTCAATTAATTTTGTATATCTATGCAATACTATTGCAAAGATAGCAATCGCACTCAAAAAGTGCAATTTTTCCATGTATCATGCACCCATATTGTGCACAACATTTTGCATGAGTTTTATGACTTCCTCCATACCATCCTGTTGACGATGCCGGTGTAGGACTGGATGATCTTGACGACCTTGGTGGAGACGTTCTCGTCGGTGTAGGTCGGGACAGGAAGGCCGAAGTCGCCGGCGCGGTTCATCTCCACGGCGGTGTCGACGGCCTGCAGGAGGCTCCTCTCGTCAATGCCGGCAAGGATGAAGCAGGCCTTGTCAAGGGCCTCGGGGCGCTCGGTTGAGGTGCGGATGCAGATGGCAGGAAACGGATGGCCTACGCTGGTGAAGAATGAACTTTCTTCTGGGAGGGTACCGGAGTCGCTGACCACTGCGAAGGCATTCATCTGGAGACTGTTGTAGTCGTGGAAACCGAGAGGTTCGTGTTGTATGACACGCGGGTCTAGCTTGAATCCGCTGGATGCCAGTCTGTTGCGGCTGCGCGGGTGGCAGCTGTAGAGTATAGGCATGTCATATTTCTCGGCCAGTTTGTTGATGGCATTGAAAAGGCTGAGGAAGTTCTTCTCGGTGTCTATGTTCTCCTCGCGGTGGGCGGACAAAAGAATATACTTTCCCTTCTCAAGTCCCAATCTTTTATGAATATCCGAGGCCTCGATCTCCGCGAGGTTCTGGTGCAGCACCTCGGCCATCGGCGACCCGGTCACGTAGGTCCGCTCCTTCGGCAGGCCGCACTCGGCGAGGTACCTTCTCGCGTGTTCTGAATATGCCAGATTGACATCCGAGATGATGTCAACTATGCGGCGGTTCGTCTCCTCCGGGAGGCACTCGTCCTTGCAGCGGTTGCCGGCCTCCATGTGGAAGATCGGGATGTGAAGACGTTTCGCGCCAATGACAGAGAGACAGCTGTTCGTGTCGCCGAGAACCAGCACTGCGTCCGGTTTGGCCTGGGCGAAAAGCTTGTATGAACAGTTGATGATGTTGCCGCACGTCGCGCCGAGGTCGTCACCGACTGCATCCATATAGACCTCAGGTTCAGCGAGTTTAAGGTCTCTGAAGAAGATGCCGTTCAGGTTGTAGTCGTAGTTCTGGCCTGTATGGGCGAGGATGACATCGAAATACTGGCGGCATTTGGTGATGACCGCCGCCAGGCGGATAATCTCAGGGCGCGTACCTACTACGATACAGAGCTTGAGTTTGCCGTTCTCCTTCCAGTGAATATCTGAATAATCGAATTTAGGTGTCTTTTCCATTTCCTTATTTCTCCACTTTATCGAAATATGTGTCTGGTCTTTCAGGATTGAACACTTCGTTGCAATACATTACGGTCACGAGATCTTCAGTCTGGGAGAGATTGATGATGTTGTGCGTGTAGCCAGGCAGCATGATGACGGATTGGATGCGGTCACCGCTGACTTCATATTCAATGACCTCGTCACTTCCCTCCTTGCGCATCTGGATCAGGCCGTGGCCGGAAACCACGATGAACTGCTCCCATTTAGAGTTGTGCCAATGCTGGCCTTTCGTGATGCCCGGTTTGGAAATGTTGATGCTTACCTGACCGCAATTCAGCGTGTGTACCAGCTCGGTAAACGACCCGCGCGGATCCACGTTCATCTTCAAATCGAAAATCGCCTTTTCTTTCGGCAGGTAGCTGAGGAAAGTGGACATCAGGCGATAACGCAGACCGTCTTGCGGCATTTCGAGAGCCGTCGAAGGTCCTTCCGCAGAATCCGGCACGGCACGTACTGCACGTGCGCATTCATATATGGTATCGACGATTTCTCCAAGCGTAGTCTTGTGAGTGACAGGACTATAGCAATAACGTCCTTCGGCGGACGGCAGTACGTCAAGTCCCTCGAATTCACAATGATGTTCCTGACCTTTGAGCGCGCAGATCATCTCCTCGACCAGATCGTCGATGTAGAGGATTTCCATCTGTACGCTTCTGTCATTGACCTGGATTGGGAGGTCATTGGCGATATTGTTGCAGAACGTGGCGATAGCCGAATTGTAGTTCGGACGGCACCATTTTCCGTAAAGGTTCGGGAAACGATAGACGAGAACTTTGGCACCGGTCTCCTTGCCGTATTCGAGGAAAAGGTCCTCGCCGGCTTTCTTGCTCCTGCCATATTCGCTATTTCCGAAACGTCCTGTCAATGAGGCTTGTTGTGAGCTTGAGAGCATCACAGGACAAGTGTTGTGGTGCTTTTTCAATGTATCGAGCAGCGTGGATGCGAAACCGTAATTGCCCTTCATGAACTCGTCATTGTCCTTCGGCCGGTTTACGCCCGCGAGGTTGAAGACGAAATCGCATTCGCCGCACCAGCTGTCCATCTGCTCAGGAGTCGAATCAATGTCGTATTCAAATACTTCATCGACCTGGAGGTCTCCATAGCAGCGGGCCTTGCCTTCTTTTATGTTGTTCAGTTGGCAGCAAAGGTTCCTTCCCACGAATCCTTTGGCGCCGGTAACCAGAATCTTCATTATTTCGCGAGATTTTCTACTCCGTTCAATTCGTTCTGGATATATTCAAGGGCACCTATCTTGGCCTTGGTCTCTTCCAAGTTCAGACGGTATGTGTTGTCAGAATTGAACTCATCTATGGTGGCACGTTTTACATCACCCTTGGTGAAGTACTGGTCGTAGTTCAGGTCGCGGTTGTCCGCCGGGACACGGTAGAAGTTGCCCATATCCTCTGCTTTGGCGCATTCTTCCTTGGTAAGGAGTGTCTCGTACATCTTCTCGCCGTGACGGATACCGATGACCTTGATGTCCTCTTTCCTGCCGCCGAAAAGGTCGCAGACAGCTTCTGCCTGTGTCTGGATGGTGCATGCCGGAGCTTTCTGAACGAGAATGTCGCCATTGTGGCCATGCTCGAATGCGAAAAGTACCAGGTCCACAGCCTCTTCGAGGGACATGATGAAACGTGTCATCTTAGGCTCCGTAAGAGTGATAGGGTTGCCGCTGCGGATCTGCTCGATCCATAGAGGAATCACGGAACCACGAGAACACATGACATTGCCGTAACGCGTGCAGCAGATCTTTGTGTTGTGCGAATTACGGCTCTTGGCGACAGCGATTTTCTCCTCTATGGCCTTGGTGATGCCCATAGCGTTGATCGGATAGGCCGCCTTGTCGGTAGAGAGACAGATGACCGCTCCGACATTGTTTTCGATAGCTGCCGTAAGAACATTGTCAGTGCCTATCACATTGGTCCTCACTGCTTCCATCGGGAAGAATTCGCAGCTAGGGACCTGCTTGAGGGCGGCTGCATGGAAGATGTAATCTGTTCCTGGCATCGCCGAGCGCACGCTTTCCAAGCTTCTGACGTCACCGATGTAGAATTTTATCTTGTGTGCGACATCAGGGTATTTCGCCTGATACTCGTGGCGCATGTCGTCCTGTTTCTTCTCGTCGCGTGAGAAGATACGGATCTCAGCAATGTCCGTTCTGAGGAAACGCTTCAATACTGCGTTTCCGAAACTACCGGTACCTCCGGTAATCATCAATGTCTTTCCAGCAAAAATGCTCATGATATGTTAAAATTATTAATTGTCGTCGTATGTTTTTTCAATCTAAGCGAATCCGCCACTATTCCAAATTCTCCTTCAAAAATTCAACAAGTGGCTCAAGTTCAGGTCGCGAGAAATCCCAGTAATCAGGATTGTCAAATAACCATTGGCCGGAACCGAGCTTTTTTCTTGAGGCATTGTTCATCCTACCTTACCTCTATTTCCTGGTTCAACATGTAATCGATACTGTCGGTGCTGTAGCAGTATGACTTCAATTCTGCATCGGCTGTATGCTGGAGCTTGAAGAAAGCCACTTTGTCACCTTCATCATGAAGAGCGGCATCCCGCAAACCTTTTATTGAGTCCAAATCATGGGTTGTCGCATATATCTGCACATTGTTCTTCCTGGATGCGAACAAAATGATGCGCCATAAATCCTTCATTACGGAATAGTGGAAGCCATTGCTGATTTCGTCAATCAAGACGATTCCGTTACGGCATTCATAAATCGTCGTGAGGATAGAGAGAATCTTGCGGGCACCGTCTCCCATTACATTGATAGGTATGCGCTTGTTCAGGCCGACATCGACGAGCACTTCATTCTGTGACAGTACTATGTCTTTTATCATCGGCTCGATAATGCGCAACGCTTCGAGAATGAACTGTTCATCCTTGTTTTTAAGAATCTCTGTCAGACTTTCTATTGAAGTGTAAAAGTCATACTTTGGTGAAAGATATCGACAAGTTAGATTCTCTTTATAATCTGAATCATATTTGACACTTTGCTCGTAATCGTTGTTTTCTACGCCTTTATGAGAAAGGGTGATGGACGACTCGACTGGATGCCCATTTATCTTGCATTTCAACACAAGACCATAACGGTTCTTGGTATCAGTTGAAGATATGTTATTCTCGTTTCCAAGCAAGTCTATATGGCTGGCAGCCGATTCGAACAGAGAAATCATAAGCTCCCGCACTTCGTCGTTTGATGCCTTGATCTTGATTGGCCGCGAAGTGTCAAGTGTATAGAAATCCAATGCCAGGTCTGACGGCTCGAATCGCAGGTAGTTCCTCAGCAGATTGATGTTGATCGGCAGTTTCGGATTCGACAAGCCTGATATCAGAAAGATGGCGTCAAGTAATGAAGACTTGCCGCAATTGTTCTTTCCGAAGAATATATTAACTTCTTTCAGTCCGTCTATTTTTGCGTGACTTATGCCACGAAAGTGTTCAATTTCAATGCTTTTAAACATGTCTTATCCTCCTATATCCCTTGTGCTTCACCACCAAAAATCCGTGTCAGTTCAGAAATATCCGTCTTGTACTGCTTGTCCAACAAAAAATCTATCAGGTTTGTATCAACATAGCACTCAGGCATTACGTTCAAGATTTTCAGCTTCATACATACATCTCGAAATTGAAGAACATATCTACACCATCCTTAATTCTTTATGACCAAGTGTCTCATATCTTTGGGCATTTTAATCAATTAATACTTCTGAACTACTCGTTACAATCCCCTGAACTTACTTACAAAAATAACAAAATAAGTTCCAGCCCTACCATCTAGTAGTTCATCCCGAAAGCCCAGAGAGGAATGACGTTGCCTTGGGCGAACTCGATGTCATCTTTCACATCATTCCTTACTCGCATCTGATTATAGAAGAACGTTGCCCGCAAATATAACGAATTTTCACTCATTGAGTGCGGATTCTGTAGTAAAAATGCACCGTTTGAGTGCACTATTCCAGACATAACCATTTCCATATAGGCATTACATTGATGTGATGCCCATTGATGTCGATAGTTTGCTCATTGTCTCTGGTGATGACTATTGCGGTAAAATCCGGGTAAACGTTCAAGAACTTTTCCAGCGCACCTGTTTCTCGCCTATAGGTCGCATCGTCTCCCAAACTGTAAGATACTTGGATAGCCATTTTGGCAGACGGAATACAAAAATCTATCTCTACGTTTTTATTATAATAGTAAACCTGCGTTTCTTCGGGTGTGTTTCTGTATTTTCTGATTAATTTACATGCTACTATATTCTCCAACAACTTCGTTTCTCCACTGAAAAGAAACAAGTTAAGCAATCCATTATCCACAATGTATCTTTTCCGGATTGTGGACTGCTCCGATATGGATGAACTCATATTCGGGATAGAGAAAAACAGGTAGGACTCTTCCAAATACTCCAAATAATCTTTCAATATAGGCAGGCTTATGCTATCTCCGCTGGAATCAATAATATGTTTTAACCTGCTGAGGGATGACGGTTGCATCACACTGTCTGCCAATTTTCTTGTGAGAAGACGAAAAGCACGTGCATTGCGCACTTTATTCCGCTCCACTATATCGCCAAGCAGTATCTTCTGACATAATGAATTCAGATACTCCCTCTTATCTTCAAGATTGAAAGATTCTGCAAGGCCGCCATTAGTGAAATAATGATCGAAAGTATTTGATATCTGAGAGCAAGCACCTTGGTCATATATCCAATTTCTGTCCAATTCTATGCCTTTGTACTCTAGATACTCTCTAAAAGAAAATGGAAAAACTTCCTTTGGAATATATCTGCCACCAAGTGTAGTCGCTATTTCACTGCTGAGCACCTTGGCATTGCTGCCAGTAATCATAACTCTATACTTAGAATCTGCAAGTCTTCTTGCAAATTTTTCCCACCCGTAAACAACCTGTATTTCATCAAGGTATATCAGTGGCTTTTTTTCTGGATATAACTCGAAATAGGCATCCAATATTTCTCCCAAACTGTCTGAAGAAATATCTGACAACCTTTCATCCTCGAAATTTATGTAGAGTATGTTTTCTTGTGTCAGCCCTGGACTCTTCATCATATTCTGGGCATCCTGATACATCATAAAGGATTTTCCAGCGCGCCTTAAACCGACAAGCACATAGTTTGCATGAGTATCAAACTGGATTTCCCTTCGAATAATAAAGAATTCCGGAATGGCCTTTTGCTTCTCTATTATTATTTTTTTTATAACCTGTTTATCCATAAGAGCAAAGTTTACTTTGCAAATATAAGAAAAAACATTAAAGTATACTTAATGGTTTAAAATATCATTTCAAAGTCGTAATGTTTTAAATACAATTCCAAATTGCTTATTGAAACAATATCCTATGGCTCACAGAGCCAAACTCACGCCTTGTGGTCAAGGACGGTGTACTTGGAGTGGTTTGAGATGTACTCCGGCACGAGGCGCTTCATGGAGGCTACCACGGCCATGTCGTCGTAGGTGTGGGACTGGGCGATCAGGGCGTCTATCTCGCGGCTCACATCGGACCAGTCATATTCACGGACACAGGCGATGCGGATCTTTTCGTGGAACGACGGCTTCGTCGCCTCCGACTCGCTCAGGACCTCCTCGTAGAGCTTCTCCCCGTCCCTCAGGCCGGTGTACTTGATCTCCACGCCCTTCGCCCCGCTCAGCCCGATCATGCGACGCGCCAGGTCGGCGATGCGCACCGGCTTGCCCATGTCGAAGACGAAGATCTCGCCGCCCTCGCCCTTCGTGCCGGCCTCAAGGACCAGCTCGCAGGCCTCGGGAATCAGCATGAAGTACCTTATGATGTTGGGGTCCGTCACCGTCACCGGGCCGCCGGCCTTGATCTGGCGCTCGAAAATCGGAATCACGGAGCCGTTGGAGCCTAAGACGTTGCCGAAGCGGGTGGTGATGAACTGGGTCTGCCCCTTCACCACGCCGTCACGCTCCGCCTTGTTGAGGCTCTGCACGTAGACCTCGCATATTCGTTTGCTGCATCCCATCACGTTCGTCGGGTTCACCGCCTTGTCGGTGGACACCATCACGAAGCGGCGAACGCCGTATTTGACCGAAAGGTCGGCCAGGATCTTCGTGCCGAGGACGTTGTTCTGGATGCTCTCGCAAGGGTTGTCCTCCATCATCGGAACGTGCTTGTACGCCGCGGCGTGGAAGACATATTCAGGAAGGAACGTTTTGAATATGTTCTCCATCCTGTCAGCCTTGGTGATCGACGTCACCACGGTGGCGCATGGCACAGACGGGAAGTCATGCGCCATCATCCGGCGGATGTCGTGCTGCGGAGTCTCCGCGGAGTCGATCAGCATCATCTTCGAAGGTGCGAACGACGCGACCTGGCGGACGATCTCGCTGCCGATGCTTCCGGCGGAACCGGTGATCAGGATGCGCTTCCCACGGAGGGATTCGGCCACGGATTCCAGATCGACACAGATCTCGTCACGAGGCAAAAGATCCTCGATGCTGACCTCCTTCAAGGTCAGCGCTCCCTTGATCGCATCATGCTCGGTGTCAACGACATTGTTGGCCGAGAATATTCTTGCGCCGCTTTGCAGGATGTAGTCCTGAAGAGCCGTGTCGTTGCGGAACCTGTCGTTCCTGCCCGGAGCGACCAGCACGGCGGCGATCCCCTTACGGCGGATCACATCCGGCAGACTGGCGTTAACCTCGTAGACCGGCTCGCCCATCAGGCGCGTGCCGTTGGCTACAAGCGCCGGATCGTGGGAGATGAAGCCTCGGAGACGGTAGTGCATCGGTTTCTCGCTGCGGATCGCCTTCGCGAGTCCGATGCCGCCGGCGCGGATGCCATAGATGAAGACATTCTTCGCAGCCTCCGTCCGGAAATAGGTGTCATAGACCCATTTGATAGAAACGCGAAGCAGCCACATCAAACCGGTCGCGATGGCTTCCGCAATCAGGATATGCCGCACCTGCACGTGGGCGAACACCCGAGACGGGCAGCTGTTCGTGAAGAAATGGACGGCTATCACCGCCAATGCGGAGCATCCCATCGCCTGCGCCACACGGATGAGGTCGTTGAACGATGAGTAGCGGATGATTTCCGAATATGTCCGGAAGATGGCAAAGAATATGAAGTGGATGCCGACGCACAGCAGCATCAGGTGGGTCAACGGCCAGAAGTTCAGCTGAAGGGCGGTGCCACGGTTGAAGCACCAATAGACGAACACTCCGGACAAAAACAGAATGGCACTGTCCAGAAGCAGCACGCACCAGTACGGGAACGTGCGCTTCGAGAAGTACGACTCAACTATCTTGCGGATCGACAGCATTATGGAAAATAATTTTGATTAACAGGTATTACGGTGAAGTAGGCGGTTAGTCTCTCTCAAAGAGGTCGCGGGTATAGACCTTGGCCCGGACATCGTCCAGGGCGCGGTCGTAGCGGTTGGCGATGATGGAGTCGGCGCGGCACTTGAACTCGGCGATGTCGTTGACCACCTTGCTGCCGAAGAAGGACGTGCCGTCCTCCAGCGTAGGCTCGTAGACAATGACCTCGGCGCCCTTGGCCTTGATCCTCTTCATGATGCCCTGGATGGCGCTCTGGCGGAAATTGTCGCTGTTGGACTTCATCGTGAGACGGTAAACCCCGATCACGCATTTCTTCTCGCGGGCGCTGTCGTACTGGCTGTTCTCGGAATAATAGCCGGCCCTCTGGAGCACCTGGTCGGCGATGAAGTCCTTCCTGGTGCGGTTGGACTCCACAATGGCCTGGATAAGGTTCTCCGGCACGTCGGCGTAGTTCGCCAACAGCTGTTTGGTGTCCTTCGGGAGGCAATAGCCGCCGTAGCCGAAGGACGGATTGTTGTAGTGCGAGCCGATGCGAGGATCCAGACACACGCCGTCGATGATGGACCTCGTGTCGAGTCCCTTCATCTCCGCATAGGTGTCCAGCTCGTTGAAATAGCTGACACGGAGGGCAAGGTAGGTGTTGGCGAATAGCTTCACCGCCTCCGCCTCCGTGGAACCCATGAACAGCACCGGAACATCCTCTTTCAGAGAGCCTTCCTTGATGAGTGCGGCAAAAGTGCCGGCAGCCTCTTCGAGAGCGGAGTCTCCCCTTTCGTAGCCGACGATGATGCGGCTCGGATAGAGGTTGTCATAGAGCGCCTTGGACTCACGCAGGAACTCAGGAGCGAATATGATGTTTGGCACCACCACCCTCATCGTGCCGTCGGCGAGGCGTTCCCTGTACGAGAACCTTTCCCGCACAGAGGCGGTGTAGCCCACAGGGACGGTGGACTTGATGACCATCACTGCATCGGGATTAACCTTCAGCACGAGGTCGATCACCTCCTCCACGTGCGACGTGTCGAAGAAGTTCTTCTTCGGGTCGTAGTTAGTGGGAGCGGCGATCACCACGAAATCCGCGTCCCTGTAGGCGGCCTCACCGTCAAGCGTGGCGGTGAGGTCGAGTGGCTTCTCGCGGAGAAACCTCTCGATGTACTCGTCCTGGATCGGGGACTCGCGACGGTTTATCCTATCGACCTTGTCGGCGATCACATCAACGGCAGTCACCTTGTGGCGCTGGGACAGCAGGGTGGCTATGGAGAGGCCGACGTAGCCAGTACCGGCCACGGCGATCCTCAACTCTTTCAGATTTCGCATAAGATATGTTTTTTGGGTTATGGTTTTGCCGGCGCGCCGGAGGGACCGGCGTGCCGGCGGAGTCAGCAGGCGGATTTACCTGGCTTTGTTGTCGGAACTGTAGTAGGAGCCGCCATTGTGGCCGTAGTAACCGTAATGGCCATAGGTGCCGTAGTTCCCGTAGTAGCCGTCGGAGGACGCGGTCCCGTTGAGGACGCAGCAGAGACCCCTGTACTCCCCGTCGCGGTAGAGCGCGTCGAGGTCCGGGAGCATGGCCTTGTCGAACTGCCCGGCCCTGACGACAAAGAGCGTCCTGTCCACATAGTCGTTGATGACGCGCGCGTCGGTGACGATCTCCACCGGCGGGCAGTCGATGATGATCACATCGTACTCATTCCTGAGGACGGCGATCGCATCGGCGAGGCGCCTGTCGGCGAGCAGCTCAACCGGGTTCGGAGGGATGGATCCCGCCGGAAGAGTGTCAGGTACCGTCATCGCGTCCTTCGAACGGACAATCACATCGTGCACATCAGCGACGATCCCAGCGAGATAGTCGCTAAGGCCAGGCTTCGGCGAGCCGACAAACTCGGAGAGCGTGCCGTGACGCAGGTCACCGTCGATGGCCAGCACACGCTTACCCTTGATGGCAAAGCAGACGGCCAGGTTGGACGACACGAATGACTTGCCTGCCCCCGGGCTGAATGACGTGACGGCGATGACCTTGCTTCCAGGTTCGCGCATCATGAACTCAAAGTTGGTACGCAGCACCCTGAACGCCTCGTTGACCACATTGCGGTTGCCATGACGGACCACGATGGAATCGGCTACACTGAGGGTTTTCCGCTTTCCGAACGCCTTGGTGGCAGTCTCGGCAGAGAGCGGAATCTCGCCGGCGAAAGGCACGGAGACTCCCTTGAGGTCGCGGCGGGAGCGCACCTTCGTGTCGGTCGCCATCAGCAGATAGATGATCCCGGCAGGAATCATCAGACCCAGGAGAAACGCCATCATCATGATCTTCATGGACTGCGGGGAGACCGGGAATATTCCTGAAATAGGATGCTTGATGATCCTTGTGTTGTAGGCGGTGAACGCCTGCGAGAGCTCGTTCTCCTCGCGTTTCTGCAGGAGGAAGAGGTACAGAGCCTGCTTCACGGTCTGCTGACGCTCGACCGAGAGGAGCTGCTTCGCCTGATTAGGATTCGCGGCGATGCGCGCGGTGTTCTGGCGGGCGGTGCCCTTGAGATTCTCGTATTTCGTGTTGAGGGCAAGGATCTCGTTGTCTATGGACCGGGAGATCGACCCCCTCATCGAGGCCAGAGCCTGGTCGAGATCCTTCACGAGCACGTTCTCCTCGCCGGAGTTCGCCACAAGGTTGTTCCTCTGCAGGATCTTGGAGTTGTACTCGGAGATGCCGTTCTCGATCGTCTGGCTGCTCAATCCCATGTTGGCGGGAAGCGGCTGGTTGCGGTTGTCCTCCTTGCCGATGTAGTCCTTGATGTAGCGCGCCATGTAGAGCTGGTTGCTCACGTCCTGGAGCTGCTGGTTCAGCACCGTGCTCTGCTGCATGTACATCGTCGCTGCGGCACCCACGTCAGGGATCATGTTCTCCGACTTGTAGGCGGAGATGTCGGAGTCCACGCCCGCCAGCTCGCCCTCGATCACCCTGAGACGGTCGTTGATGAACACAGAAGTGGAGTTCGCTATCTGGTTCTTGTCACGCACCCAGTTCTCGTTATAGACGGCGATCAGGGTGTTAAGGATGTCCTGGGCACGCTGGGTGGACACGTCCTTGATAGAGAGCGAGATGACGTCGGCGTTCTTGTCGGCGAGGTTCACCTGGAGTCTGTTCAGGTAAGACTGTGTCACGCCGCGCTGGCCCGACTTCCTGACGTTGACCGGCTTTTTCATCGCCTCCCCGGAGTAGTCCTTCGTCTTCTGAACGATGATCCTTCCGACAGGAGTCTGGAGGGTGTCGCCGTAGTGTCCCACGACCGGCTTGCCGCCGACCTTCTCGTTCTTATGGATGAAGTCATTCAGGGTGACTCTCCCGCCGTTCTCGCTGACGGTGAATCCGGCTCCCACGTTCTCATCCACGTCGAGCAGGTCGGCGGAGATCGGCAGCGACGTGCCGTAGAGCACGTTCCTGTGGAAGGTGCCGTCCACCGTGTAGCTCATGTACAGGCGAAGCCTGGCCACCACCTCGCTCATGATGTCCGGGGATTCGAAGGCGTGCAGCTCGTTGTTGACGTTTGACTTGACGGCGAAGAGGCCCATGTTGCCGAACTCGCCGATGTCCCCCGGCATGGACGCGCCCTTGGTGTTGGACTTGATCTGGATGTCAGCGGAGGTGTTGTACGTAGGAGTTGACCTGAGGATGTACAAGGCACCTAAAGCCAGGCAGACCGCCAGGCTCAGGGCGAACCAGTACCATCTGGACAGGCAGCGGCGCACAAGCTGGCCGATCTGCACGGTCTCCTCCTGCTGCCGGGTATTGTTATCCGTGTTGATGTTGTTCTCCATTGTTTTGAATCGCTTTGATGTTATAGTGTTTCTTCACAAGGTTCCAAGGCGGATCACTTCCCCGACCCGCTCCTCGTGGCGATGATCACGATCGTGTTGGTGATGGACGCCGCGAGCGAAGTCAGCGAGATCCAGAACGAGGTGGAGCGGACATTGTTGCCGTTCACCGTGGACTGCCTTGCCCGCACGTCGTTCGGATCGACGTAGATCACGTCGTTCTGGCGGATGTAGTAGGCCGGCGAGGCTATCAGGTCGGCGGCTGAGCAGAGGTTCACCTCGTAGGTCAGCATCTTGCCGTTCTCGTTGCGCAGCACCTTCACGTTCTCGCGCTTTCCGTAGATGGTCAAGTCACCGGCGGTTCCGATGGCGTCGAGAATCGTCACGGCATCCTTGTCGATGGCGTAGCGCCCCGGCTTCTCAACCTCGCCAAGCACCTGATAGTACAGGTTCATGAAGTCAACGGTCACCACGGCGTCCGTCGCCTGCCCCTGCTCATTGAGCTCCTTCTTGATCACGGAGGCGATTTCATCACGCGTCAGCCCCGCCACGGCCACCTCGCCGAGGACAGGGAAGTCGATGCAGCCCCTGTCATCCACCGTGTAACCAGAGATGTAGCCCTGGCTGTAACCGGAAGTGATGGTGCTGCGGGTGTTCTCACCGAGACGCTGCGTCACGTACGGCAGGTTGAAAAGGGCTGTCAGTTCGGGACTCTTGCAGTTCACGATGATCGAGATCTTGTCCTTCGGCCGCACCGTGATCCCCTTCGCGCCACCGATCCGCTGGCCCTCCACCGACTCGAGGTCCTGGAAGTAACTGATCTCCTTCGGCGTAGAACAGGATGGAACTGCCAAAATGCCTATGGCCAGAAGCCATAACAGTAGTGATATTCTTTTCATATTCATATTCTTATTCTTATGAAAGATTATAATTCGACTATTACTTATCTGTCTCCACTTTCTCCAAAAAAGCGGGAGGAATGAATTTGGTTGCGAAAGCGGCAACACCCTCAATGGTAACTATAAGGCGCCTGTCGTGTTTGATGCGCTTGATGTGACCCTCATAACCTTTGAATATGCCGTCAATGACTCTCACGCGGTCACCTTTGTGGAACTGCGGGCCATCCTCTCCCAGATACTCAAGACCCGAGTCCTTAATGTCGCAGAGCTTTATGAACGGTTCCATTTGTTCATCCGGAATGATCAATGGCTTTCGGGTCCGATGGTCAAAATACGGAGACACGCTGCCTACATGTTTCAGTCGGATCATGTCCAGACTCTCACAAGTTGATCTTATGAAAATCAACGACTTGATAATTGGCTCCTGAACATAATCAAGACCACCATCCGAACATTTCTCCACCAAATGATGAGGGTAGAAATAGCGGATCGCGGCAACGTCCAAGGTTTGTCTCAGCTGTTCAATCCGATTGTAAAAAATGCGAAGCGCATACCAATTAGGAATCGAACTATACGCAAGTCTGATGTCATCTAATGGATTAGACCCATCAAAAGCCAATTGTGTCATTGGTTAAAAACAAGATGCATAAGCAGTTACATTATGAATACGAAAATTATCCCCTCAGCCTATGAGCAAGGGTTAGCCCTACGGTTGTCAGCATCTTCATACCTGATCTCGAAGAACTCCAATCCAAGAGTGTCATTCGTAACCTGCTTATGAAGCTCAAATATAACACTTCCCCGAATAAAAAACAACATACTGAATAAGTATTATAAGTATTCTATTCCCTCGCAGGCGATGCCTCTACCCCCCCCCCATTATCACCTAATAGATTGATAATCAATGAATTATTAATCTATACGATCAAATACTGTCCAATTTCACCGGTGTAAATGGACCAAAATGAACCAGTCAGGCTCCGAGGATCACACGGGAGAGTTCCTCCGGGGTGTCAACTATGGCGGAAGGAGAGTAGGCTGCGAGTTCCTCACGGGTTCTGAAACCCCAGCTCACACCCACAGTCCTGACCCCGGCGTTCGCTCCGGTCTGCATGTCCACATTCGAGTCTCCGACATAGACAACCTGCTCTTTCGCGACCTTTGGAACATCAGCCAGAATCTGATCCACAATCGCGGGATCGGGTTTGATCGGTTGGCCGTCGCGTTGGCCGAGAATCTTCACGAAGTCATATTCACCGAAAAAGTGACTGACGAGTTTCTCCGCGCCGTCCTGATACTTGTTGGAGGCGACAGCGAGGCGCACTCCCCTGTCAGTTATTGTCTTCAACATTTCGGGGATGCCGTCATAGGGTCTGGTGCAATCGCATTTGTGAGTGTCGTAATAGGGAATGAAATATGATGCCATCCTCTGTACGTTGTCTTCAGTGGCATATTCAGAAGGAATGGCGGCGCGGAAGAGGTTGTAGATTCCGCGGCCTACCATCTGGTAATATGCGTCCGTCGGGTGGATTGGGAAGCCACACTGCGTCAAGGCGTAGTTGGTGGCGTTGCCCAGATCCTCGACGGTGTTCAGCAACGTGCCGTCAAGGTCGAAAATCGCTAGTTTTGTCATATCCTATTCCGCATTCTCGAAGCCGAAATATTCACCTTTATCCTCATAAGGGACACCGGTCTTCATCCAGGCTGGCATCGGAGCACCTTTCAGGTAGTGGTCGAAGAACTGCTGAAGCCTGATGGACAAGTCCTTGCAGTTGCGTCTCTGAACGAGGTTGTGGGCTTCCTTGTTGTACTGGAGCAGCCATGCCGGCTTGTCGAGCCTGCGGAGATCCGAGAAGAACTCGATGCCCTGGTACCACGGAACAGCGCCGTCCGCGTCGTTGTGCATGATGAGGACAGGAGTCTGCACCTTATCGACGTGGAACACAGGAGAGTTCTCGATGTAGAGGTCGAGTGCGCCCGGCTCCCACATACTCTTGCCGATCCTGCTCTGACCGTGCTCATACTGTCCGGCGCGGGTGATGCCCGAGCCCCAACGGATGCCACCGTAGGCCGATGTCATATTCCCGACCGGTGCTCCGGAACCGGCGGCGGCGAACATATTCGTACGTGTTATGAGCCAGGCTGTCTGGTAGCCGCCCCAGCTCTGGCCCTGGATCGCCATCCTGCTCTTGTCGGCGATGGAATATTTCTCGCAAAGGGCCTCGGCTCCGGCGCAGATGCAGTTGTAGGCGCTCTCGCCAGGGTGTCCTACCTTATATACTATGTCCGGAACGAAGACTATGTACCCCCTTGAGGTGTAGAACGGAATATTCACGATCGAGCGTGAAGGGGCAGGTGTCCAGAACGAGTAGAGATTGTTGGCGTTCTTCTCGTAGAAATAGATCATCACAGGAAGCTTCTCGCCTTCCTTCACTCCGTCAGGAACGAAGACAAGGCCCTTGAGCGGTGTGCCGTCGTAGGCGTTCCAGTGGAAAAGCTCGGCGCGGCCCCAACGGTAGTCCGCCATCTGAGGGTTGATTGCAGAGACCTTTGTGGATGTCTTGAAATTGTCGTCAGTATAATAAAGGTCATAGCAGTTGCGGAAGTTGCCCTTCTGATAGAAAAGCCTGTCAGTGGTCATGGTTCCGGCTACATACTTGAAGCTGACTGTGTCAGTGAAATACTCAAGAGTCTTTGCCGGCTTGGCAAGGTTAACACGTCCGAATCCATTCTCCTGGCTTTCCTCGTTGAACACACTGAGATAGACAGTCTGCTTAGGATCGAGCGGCCTGGCCACTCCGCAACGGCGTGCGTTAGGCTTCCTGGTGTCCGGTTTCGGATCCATGATCTTGAAGCGGTTGTGGGTCTGACGGCCCACTCCCCCTGTGAGATTGACGGCTGTCTTGCCGTCCGGAGAGAACTTCCAGATGTCGTAGCGGTCGATGATCAGCACGGCGTCCTCGTCCTTGTACCATTTCGGGGAGAACTCGTGCGCCGGCGCGGCGGTCGGATGATCGTCCTCCTCATCGTAGAACGGAACTCCGGTCCGGGCGGTAAGGTTGACCTTCTCACCGGTCTGGGTATTGTAGGTGAACCAGTTCATCTCGTCGTTGTCGAACCAGACAAGGTACTTCCCGCTCGGGGACATGTCGAAACGTCCGACGTCAAGCCCCTCCGCGACAACCTTCCTGGAACCGTCCTTGACATTCACAAGGGTGAAGTCGTAACGGTTGTTATAGTCCCAGACAGTGGTGCGGGCATACTTAGCGTTATCGCTGGCAAGCACCCATTCGGAGAGTCCACCGTTCATCAGGCGGATGCCGGCGAACTTAGAGGTGGTCAACGGCACGATCCTTCCCGGCTCGGCGAGATCGATGGTGGCTGAATATGTCTTCTTGAGAGTCTTGTTCACATTAAGCCTCTGCTGCGGAGGAGTATAGACCGCGTCCCAGTTCCAGATGTCCAGCTGCGCGGTCTCGAAGTCCACGATCGTGGTGTCCTTAGGAGGACGGATCGCGCCGATTCCGAGGAAGAGACGTTTCCCGTCAGGTGTAAAGTAAAACTCTGTGTTCTCGTTAAGAGTCCAACCCGGGGTGCCTTCAACCTTCGTTCCCTCGGCGATGATCTCTTTTGTTGAATATGCCCATCTGCCGTCCTTGCTGATGACGGTCGTGCTGTCTGTAGCCTCCACAATCGGTCGGTGAGCCTGTCGAACCGTCTTTCCTGTCTTGATCGCTTGAATGCTTGTCAGGTAGAGGGCCTGGCACTTGTTGCGGTTCTTGCTCTTGTCCTTGGAACCGAGGAAAACCAGCTGGTCCTCAGCGTCGTTCAGAGTCAGGCGGCTGTAGGACTCAGCCCCTTTGGCCAAAGTGTCAAGACAAGCGGGAGCGTGCGCGATCATCACAGCCGTGACGGAAAGCGAATCTTTCTTGTCCTTCTTCGAGGTCATCAGAAGCACGGTGCCGTCCTGGTTGAACGAATAGGCATCGATGTACTTGAGAGTGTCCTTCCTGTCTGTGGCCGGGTTAAGGATGATGAGCCCGGACTTGTCTGTGCCCTTCTTGTCCGAAGTGTCCTTGTAGTGCTTCCAGGTGGACTTATAGGCAACGTAAGGCTTGGCCAGGGCGCCTGTGGTGTAGGAATCCACACGGCCGTATTTCTTGACGGTCATAGTCGTGAGATCAACGGCGGCGAGTGTGTCCTTCGTCATATCCGCGGCCTTCTTCTTGTCGATCTTTTCCTGACGTGTCTTGGCGAACTGAGGCTTGACGCGCAGGTAAAGCCACTTGCCCTTAGGGTCAAGGGACGGCTGCGATCCACGAGGTATGCTGATCTCACGGCATTCCGGCTTGCCTTTCCGCCCCGGGGTCATATTCCTGACATAAAGGGTTCCGTCCCCTTCCTGAGGGTTGACGCACCAGACCAGAACGTTGCCGTCATCACTTTTCTGGATGTCCGAAACGCTCTGCCACGAATCATAGACACTGTGGTCCATCTCTTTCTTCTGAGCCGACGCTTCTGTCACTCCAGACAGGAGAGCGGCAATCGCCAGTAATGGCAATGGTTTGAAATTCATAATATTCTTAAATTTGTTTTTACTTGTTGGATTGATTTGTCACTTCGACAGGCTCAGTGACCTGACTTGCGGATCCTCTCATAGTAATCATGGCGGGCCGGATTCTCAGGGAACCACCCCTTCAACACGCGTTTTTCCTGCTCGAAAACCTCCAGGATGCCCCAGAAGCAGGAAAAGGCGGCGGCGCCAAGAACTGTGGACGCGACTTCATGATTCACGAATATCGAAGCGGCGGAAAAGGCCAGTCCTGCCACGAGCAGGATCCACCAGCTGCCCTTGCCCCAATGATATTCCATTTTGATGACAATAGGATGACATATCCCTATTATAAGAAAGGTCGCCGCACCGACGATTATTCCACTGAAGTTCATGCTTGCTTACGTTTTCAAAACAACAAATTTACAAAATAATATTGACTTCCAAGTCCGGTACCTACGATTCACGATAGGGACAAGACAGTTTACCTACATGTTGGTATTGTGAGAGAAGGCGTCTGGCGGTAACTTTGCGGTCGGATAGTGATTATCGTCACAAAACAAGAATCTTTTAAGCCAAATGAAATGAAAAAGGCCCGCGGTCGAGAGACTCCGGGCTTTTTTTTGAAATTTTCTGTAACAATCAACGGAAATATTCGTTTATATTGTGAAACGAAAAAGAAACGATGACAAGAGAAGAGTCCATAACATTCTACAAGGAGCACGCCCGGAGGCTATACAACACCAGCCTGCGAATAGTCCGCGACAGCGGCGAGGCCGAGGAGATTATGCAGGACACCATCCTCAAGTTCATCTCATCCGACATCGCTCCCAAAGATCAGGCGCAAGTGGCGATGTGGCTCAACCGCACCTGTATCAGGAAATCCATCGACGCAGTCAGACGGAAAAAGCGCGAGAGGCTCTTCCTTGATGAATATGCCGCCGACGCTTCTGAATATGACAGCGACACTCCGTTCGAGCTTCCCGGGACTATGGCCGCCGTCGCCCAAGTACGCAAGGCCATAGAGGAATTGCCGGACAACTACAGGCTGGTTTTGAATCTTGTGCTTCTGGAAGGCCTTGACTACGAGGAGATCGCCAATCTGACAGGAGAACGGGAAGGCACTATCAGGACGCAGTACTCAAGAGGCAGGGTGAAACTGGCCGAAAAATTAAAGAAATATGAATATGACAGACTTTAAAGAATATATCGACAATAATCCGGAGATCCTGAATGATCAGGAACTGCCGGCCGGACACGAGGTCCGGTTCGAGGCAAGACTGGACGCGATGCTGGACTCCAGACGCAAGACCTGCCATCGGAAGAGGCTGTTCACGGGCATATTCAGTGCGATTACAGCCGTGGCGGCAGCCGTTGTGGCCGCTGTGATATTCATAGACCGCCCGGCAGAAGGTGAGGTTGATTGGTTCGCCGGAGTGGCTGATGACCCTGTCGCGGTGTATATGGCATATTCAGAGAAAATCGCGGTGATGTACGAAGAGATATTCACAAAGGATCTGGATGAGAGGTGGGAGACGACGGTGGGAAGCATCACCAATGAGAATGTGGCGATGATTGACCAGCTGCCGGATGAGCTTGACGACAAGACCAAGGCGCATATTCTGAAGGAATACTATGGAGAGCTACTTAATGGATTAGATAAAATCAACAAAATAAAAGAGTTATGAAAAAGTTTATGTTTATCGGAGCCGCCGCGCTCGCAATGTTCACCGCGACCGGCTTTACCGCCCCCGTGGGGTATCCGGCCGAATCAATGTATCTGACAACAACCTCAAAGGTTGATGCGGAATACACCACTTGTAAGTTCAACTGCAATGATTTCAGCGGGTTGGAATTAAGCGGGATAGTCCAGGTCAACCTTGTCAAATCAGACTCGTACAAAGTGGAGATCACTCTGCCGAACGTGCTTCAGGAATATCTTCAAGTGTATGTCAATCACGGTATTCTGAAGATCGGGTGGAACAAGAATATTCCGGCAAATCTTCAGAAAAAGTTGGGAAACTGGACGTGCAAGGCAGAAATCGCGATGCCGGAACTAAGAAAGTTGGATATGTCAGGAATCACAAGCTTAAAATGCGATGACACTTTTGATCTTGGGAACGAGGAGCTTTCGTTGGACATCAGCGGGGCAAGCAAGATCAAATCACTGAGTGTCAATGCAAGGAAGTTGGACGCTGAGATCAGTGGAGTGTGCACCTGCAAGTTGTCCGGAAACTTTCCCGAAAAGGCTGAACTCGATCTATCCGGAACGTCCAAAACCAGTTTCCAGATCAACGCCGACAAACTTGAGGTTGACATCAGTGGAGCCACCAAGACCAACATTGACGGGAAGTTCGGCAAAGTCGAACTTGACGCATCCGGGACAAGCGAGGTCAACCTGAACGGGAAAGTCGGCACACTGGAGGTTGACGCTTCAGGAGTATCTAAGGTAAAGGCTATGGACGCCGAGACCGAGAACGCTATCCTTGAGACATCCGGAACGGCGAATTGCAGTGTGAACGTAACCCGTTCCATAATGATCGAGGACGCGACCGGTGTGTCCAGCATCAACTACAAGGCTCCTAAGGATCTTGGTGTGATGATTAAATCGATCGGAAGATCCGCTTCGGTTCAGAGGGTCAATTAATTTCAGCCTGTCGAAGTGACCGCTAAAGGGCTTGCAGGGAGGCGTGGCAAAGTGTCGCGTCTCCCGTTTTTGCCATAAAGAGGTACTCCTCGTCACTGGCCTTGCGGATTCCGAACGACACATCATCGCCGCGATGAACCTCACGCCGGAAATTGATGTCTATCCTGGTGAACAGCCCGCTTGACAACACGCTCTCCGGCAGGAGGTTATAGAACATCTGCGCCACCTGGGCGCGGGTCATGTTATCGTCAGGCCCAAACCACCCGCC
>OICR01000159.1_pt1 | contig 34574 bp, 19 predicted proteins | sample 1581321 | NCBI WGS metagenome assembly OICR01 (sample SAMEA3882557, study PRJEB24775) | human gut metagenome | biome: human-associated habitat; feature: intestine environment; material: feces | place: Netherlands | collected 2009/2010
CGGGATTCCTGTTACCTTGCTGATATACGGTACTGTACGGCTGGAACGTGGATTTACTTCGATTACATATACATCATCTTCGCCGCACACGATAAACTGGATATTGATCATACCGATCACATGAAGTGCCTGTGCAAGACGACGTGTGTACTCGGCAATGGTATCTTTTGCTTTCTGGCTGATGGTCTGTGCCGGATATACGGAAATACTGTCTCCGGAATGGATACCTGCACGCTCGATATGTTCCATGATACCAGGAATCAGGATATCCTCGCCATCGCATACAGCATCTACTTCGATTTCCTTACCCATCAGGTATTTATCAACAAGGATCGGATGCTCCTGTGCGATCTGGTTGATGATTCCGATGTACTCTTCCACATCCTCATCGCTGACAGCAATACGCATTCCCTGTCCTCCAAGTACGTAGGACGGGCGGACAAGTACCGGATATCCCAGCTCGTTGGCAGCTTTTTTCGCCTCTTCTGCTGTGAATACGGTGTGTCCCTTCGGTCTCGGGATCTGGCATTTCTCAAGGATGGCATCAAAGAGCTCTCTGTCCTCTGCGGCATCTACGTTCTCAGCAGATGTTCCAAGGATCTTCACGCCCATCTTGATCAGTGCTTCGGTAAGCTTGATGGCTGTCTGTCCACCGAACTGAACAACGGCTCCGTCCGGTTTCTCGATATTTACAACATTCTCAACATCTTCCGGTGTCAGTGGCTCGAAATACAGTTTGTCCGCGATATCAAAGTCTGTACTTACTGTCTCCGGGTTGTTGTTGATGATGATAGTCTCGTATCCTTCTTTTGCAAATGCCCATGTACAGTGTACGGAGCAGAAGTCGAACTCGATACCCTGTCCGATACGGATCGGTCCGGAACCAAGTACCAGGATCTTCTTTTTATCTTTGGTCTCGATTGCTTCGTTCTCTGTCTGATCATCGCCATATACAGAATAATAGTATGGTGTCTCTGCCGCAAACTCTGCCGCACAGGTATCTACCATCTTATATGCTGCACGGATGCCGTACTCTTTACGCAGCTCTTTGATCTCGGCTTCTGTCCTGCCTGTGAGATCTGCGATGATGTAGTCCGGGAACTCCATTCGTTTTGCTTCCAGAAGAAGGTCTTTGTCCAGTTTCTGGGTCTTCAGAGCCTGCTCCATCTCAACAAGGATTGCCAGCTTGTCGATGAACCAGATATCGATCTTGGTGATCTCGTGAAGTTTCTCCTGGGAAATATTTCGTCTCAGGGCTTCTGCGATCTTCCAGATACGGCGGTCATCCACGATATTCAGCTCGTCCAGAAGTTCCTCATCAGAAAGATGGGAGAAATCGTAGGACATCAGACTGTCTACGTGCTGCTCCAGGGAACGGATGGCTTTCATTAAAGCACCCTCAAAGTTATGGCAGATACTCATAACCTCACCGGTAGCTTTCATCTGTGTGGTCAGTGTACGTTTTGCTGTGATAAATTTATCAAATGGCAGACGCGGGATCTTAACGACACAGTAGTCCAGCATCGGCTCGAAGCTTGCGTATGTTTTGCCTGTGATGGCATTCGGGATTTCATCCAGTGTGTAGCCCAGTGCGATCTTGGCCGCAACCTTAGCGATCGGATAACCGGTAGCCTTACTTGCAAGTGCGGAAGAACGGCTTACACGAGGGTTAACCTCGATGACACAGTACTCAAAACTCTCCGGATGAAGAGCGTACTGTACGTTACATCCACCTGTGATACCAAGTTCTGTGATGATGTTAAGCGCAGATGTACGAAGCATCTGGTACTCTTTATCTCCAAGTGTCTGGGAAGGAGCAACTACGATGGAGTCACCGGTATGGACACCAACCGGGTCAATGTTCTCCATGTTGCAGACTGTGATGCAGTTTCCTGCGCTGTCTCGCATTACCTCGTACTCGATCTCTTTCCATCCGGCGATACATCTCTCTACAAGAACCTCGCCTACACGGGAAAGACGGAGACCATTCTCAAGGATCTCACGAAGCTCCGGCTCGTTGTGTGCGATACCGCCGCCGCTTCCGCCAAGTGTGTATGCAGGACGGAGAACAACCGGATATCCGATGGTCTGTGTAAACTCCACACCATCTTCTACGGTTGTAACGACCTTGGATGCTGCAACCGGCTCGCCGATCTTTTCCATGGTATCTTTGAACTCCTGACGGTCCTCAGCCTTACGGATGGTAGCTGCTGTGGTACCGATCAGTCGTACGTTGTGTTCTTTCAGGAAGCCTTTCTCCTCAAGCTCCATGGCAAGGTTCAGTCCTGCCTGGCCACCCAGTGTAGGAAGTACACTGTCCGGTTTTTCTTTGAGGATCAGCTGCTCTACGACCTCAACAGTCAGAGGCTCGATGTAAACTCTGTCTGCGATGTCTTTATCTGTCATGATGGTAGCAGGATTGGAGTTTAAAAGTACAACCTCCATGCCCTCTTCCTTCAGAGAGCGGCATGCCTGGGTTCCTGCATAGTCAAACTCTGCTGCCTGGCCGATTACGATCGGACCTGAGCCGATCACAAGTACTTTTTTTATGTCCTTATTCCTTGGCATTATTTCTCTCCTCCCATCATCTTCATGAATCTGTCAAACAGGTAACTGGAATCCTGTGGTCCCGGGCATGCTTCTGGATGGAACTGTACGGTAAAGATGTTCTTTCCATTATATGCCATACCCTCGTTTGTTCCGTCGTTGACGTTTACAAATGCAGGATGTGCGATGTTTTTCTCCTCAAGGCCTTCTGCGTCTACTACGTAGCCATGGTTCTGGGAAGAAATATAAACTCTTCCTGTCTCCAGGTCTTTGACCGGATGGTTTCCACCTCTGTGACCGTATTTCATCTTATGGGTATCTCCGCCTGTTGCAAGAGCCATAAGCTGATGTCCAAGACAGATGGCAAAGATCGGCACATCGGAGTCATAGAGTTTCTTGATTTCTTTAATAATAGAAGTGCATTCCTTCGGATCTCCAGGGCCGTTGCTGAGCATGATGCCGTCCGGACTGTCTCCAAGGATCTCTTCTGCCGGTGTCAGAGCCGGGTAAATGGTAACCTGGCATCCTCTCTCATTCAGTGAGCGTGCGATGTTTCTCTTGGCGCCCAGATCAAGAAGCGCAACCTTCGGTCCGTTCCCCTTAAGCACTTCCTTTTCGCGGCAGGAAACCTTCTCTACCACTTTTCCTGTTGTATATGCTTTTAATCTGGGGATGATTGTATCCAGGTCATAGTTCTCGTCAACTGTGATCATTCCGTTCATAGTTCCCTTCTCACGAAGGATCTTAGTCAGTGCTCTGGTGTCAATTCCTGCAATTCCCGGAATGTCGTTCTTGCTCAGAAAATGCTGAATGGTGTCTACGCTTCTGAAGTTGCTGGGAACTCGTGATAATTCGCGTACAATAAATCCGTCAATCCACGGCTTCCTTGATTCCTGGTCATCATAACAGATTCCGTAGTTTCCGATCAGCGGATATGTCATACACACCGCCTGTCCTGCGTAAGAAGGATCTGTCATTACTTCCAGATAACCGGTCATGGAAGTGTTAAAGACAATTTCACTGATGACTTCCCTTGCAGAACCAATGCTAGTTCCTGTAAATACATGGCCATCTTCCAATATCAGAAATGCTTTCATACAATCTCCCTTTCTTTGTTCTCTTATTTTATCCTAAATCTTCAAGATTGTATCACAGGAATCGTCATTTTTCAACACCATATGCAAAAAAAATGTATAAAACTAACTTAAAATATTTTTTTTGAATTTTTTTAATTTTTTTGAATTTTTCTATTGACATTCTTTAGTTCCTGGGTTATTATAAGTGAGCAGTCGACGAACGGAGATAAACAAAGCGAAGTAAGCCGGTTGACAAAATGCAGGAATGGCGGAATTGGCAGACGCGCAGGCTTCAGGTGCCTGTGGTCGCAAGATCGTGTGGGTTCAAGTCCCATTTCCTGCATTCTTTTTTATTTTATCCAAAATCAAAAGGAGCTGTTGCTTCCCGGAGGAACTTTCATCCGGAAGGCAGCAGCTCTTTTATTTTTTCCATTTTTCCTCCACAAAATACCAGGAAAAAAGTAAAACCCGGGTCCTCTCCCATTTTCGCTATGATGTAGTCAGTTCAAAGAACAACACATTTCCAAAACAAAAGGAGGACCTGATCATGAAGCCATAAATCTCAGACACCGATACACGTTAACTTCATTCATATTTACAACAGGAGGAAAAAATAATGACAATTAGATTTAATACTTATGATTACGATGCACTTTTTGGCGCTTTCACAACATTTTTTATTATAATGGCTGGTTTTGCTATTTTAGTCTGGACTATTTTCTATTTTATAAAAAAATCCGATAAAAACAAACCTGTCTTCGCAACACGTGCAAAAATCCTTGAAAAAATCACAGATACTCTCTTCGTTGGATGGTATCTTGTAGAATTCGAAAACGGAGAACGTTTAAAACTCAGAACTTTCGAACCACGTAAAGTATTTTTTTCTGCAGGCGATATCGGAATCCTTCGCTACCAGGGAATCACCATTCTCTCCTTCCAGAAAGAAAACCGTCCACCAATGCGTTGAAAGGACATTTCCTATGATACATGTTCGATCTTTCCGCACTGCCGGAAAATGCCACGGATTTGACATCAGCCGGTGTCAGGATCAGATCAGAATACTTTCCGATGCCACACAGACAACCATAGTTTTATGCGACGGGGCTGGAAGCAGCCCCTATGGTGGCATTGCGGCCAGTGTAGCTGCCAGTACTCTGGCCGGAAATCTTCATCTTAATTTCGAACAGTATCTTCATGGTGCCCTTCCCGATATCCGGATGCAGCTGACCAGGACTGTGGACACTGAATTAAAAAAAATGGCAAAAGAAATGCAGATCGATCCCCGGCTGCTGGCAACAACCATGCTTGCCATTTCCATAGACAATGACGGCAGATTTGTCGGTGTTCATCTGGGAGACGGCAGCATCTTGTGGAACGTTGGCAGCAGTGATCTCCTTAAGACTGTCTCTTCTCCTCAGAGAGGAGATCAGCCAAATTCAACCTATCTGACCATGAACTGCCCGCTTTTTTATTACCTGCGCTTTTATCGCTGGACAAAACCTGGTGCCAGAAGGATCATCCTCTTATCCGATGGAATGAACGGCCTGAACGCGCCACTCACTTCCGGTATCTTTTCTGTGCAGAATCAGGATCTCCTGAATCAGAAAATGATAAACACCAGAAATTTTGATGATATGAGCTATGTGCTCTGTGAGTTAGATGCTCCCTGTTCCAGGCAATGACGTCAGTGCCCCGGACATTTTTGCAAAATCATCCGAAAATATATGTGATATCCACCGTTTTCTCTTTTCTGTCCCCCAGGATCTGCTCCGCTTTCTCCCTCAGCTCTCTGTACCCGTAGAAAGAAATACCATAATATCTGTCGTCATCCCGTCCCAGCGCATATATCATCTCTTTTTCAAGATCCACATAAGCATAAGGAATATCCGCATACGGGTGCAGCTGAGAATTTTCATCCACAGAATAGATATTCAGTACTCTTTCCAGCCATCCGTCAAGGGAATGGACGCTTACCTGGCCCTCTCTTGTATACAGCGCCAGATATCTGCCTTTCGGATCTGCCAAAATATCTGTTTTCTGTGCAGAATCCATATCCACCACCTGTGTGGCGATATTTTTTCCGGAAGCAAGATCCCAGATCGTAACTTTTCTGTCGCAGTATACCACCAGCTGTTCATCTTCTTTAAAAAATGCCACCAGTGGTTCCTCTGCCCCATTGCGGGAAATCGTGAAAAACGGCTCTTTCTTCTCTCCGTCATACACATCGATCGATGTATCATTTATGACTGCAAAACGCTTTGTTGACGCTCCCTGAACCCGTGTTCCTTCTGTCGTCTTCTCCACAGTTTTTTCTGTCTGAATTTTCTTTTTTATATCCTGTGCCTCTGCCGGTTTCATGGATGTATCCTGCGCGATCTGAGAAATGACCAGAAACGGCGTCCCGTCCTTCATCTGAATGATCACTTTTTTATTCGCATCATATAAAAAACCGCCAACAGAACTGTCTTCCGCGGAAAAAATCTTCTGACGATCATCCATCCAGAACCGTTCCACACTTCCGTCCGCAAGGCCAAGCAGCACTGTACTTTCATTATACACTGCCAGTTTCACGATTGGATATGAAAAATCTTCTTCACATAATATGTTATATGTATTCCTGTCAATGATCATCAGATGTGTACCCAGGTTGACCAAGATCACGTCTGCCTTTTTTTCACTGTCAAACTGAAAATTTTCATATACTGCTGCATCTGCATACAGAGAATCTTCATACTGTGTCCGCAGATAATGGGTCGTATTTTCCCACACTCTTCCCTTTTCCATCTGATATATTGCTTCACGGTATCTTTTTTTATCATCGATTCCACCACTTCCAAAAGGCACGTTCTCACATTCTATGGTAAGGAATTCCGAATTACTGATAAAACGGATCACGGAAACATGATTAGCTTCCAGTGTTGTCTGTTTTCCGGTATTCAGATCAACCGTCTGAATGCCTCCGTCCCAGATATCCCCGGAAGCATAATCAAGCCAGCTGACTGCCAGAGTATTTCCGTCCGGAGAAATTGCGATGGAAGTTATATGATCCATTGCATCCACAGTCAGTCTGATCTTTTCCATGCTGTCCTGGTTCAGGTCATACCGATACACATAAACTCCATCCAGAGACTCGCAGCCAAATACAAGCATTCCATCATGAAGTGCCCAAACCGGAGTTTCCAGCATGTTGTCCTCTTCTTTTAACGGAATCCTTTTTATACATTTCTGCTGTTCGATGTCTGTGTAGTACGCTGTGTTCTGTGAAAACAACAATATTTTTCCCTCAGAAACAAACTTTCCATCTATAAATGCAGAAGTTTCCTCCTCCAGTTTACACTTCCACTTCAAAGACCAGTCTTCCATATTGTAAAAATATGCGATTCCCGATTCATCCAGACAGAAAAACACCTTTCCATCCGGACTGCTTTCACCGATATCCGTTGTATTATTTTCCAGTTCCACCTGTCTGTCCGGCCGGAAACCTTCTACGTTTCCTTCATGATGATAACTGTACAGGGCAGAATTCAATGCATAGATCTCTTCCGGGATCACTGGTGTATCCCCTTCTTCCTGTGCTTCCAGAGCAGCCTGTAACGCTTCTTCCCGGTTTCCTTCCTTCAGAAGTTCCGCAGACAGAGCCACCTGATCCTCCGCCCGGTTTTCCATGATCCGCCGGTTCTGTTCTTCGATCCTGTGGTTTCTGTCCATGGCAAACAGGAAAAAAGCATTTGCCATCAGCACAGCCAGAGATCCAATGACTGCATATTTCTTTATGATATAATTTCTCTGCCTCTGTTTCAGGGAATCATATATGGTTCCTAAGATTGGAGCCGCAATCTTTAACAGTACGTTTTTCTTTACATTTCGGAGCACCTGTTCCGGTGTTTCCCCTCTTGCATCGGCCGCAAGGACCTCTGCGGTCCTGTCACTGCCCAGCAGTTCCTTTGGGAAAACATCTTCCGGTTCTCCCTCTGTTACTACGGCAAGTATCCTGGATCTGTCATGAAATTCAAGAAATGTTTTTATTTCCAGATTAACCCAGGGGGAATCTTTGGTTTCAGAAGAGCAGATCACGATCAGCCATCCCGAATTTTTCAGTGCTTCCCGGATCTGGAGCCCAAAATCAGAACAGGATGACAGTTCCCCTTCGTCCATAAAAACCCGTCTGATCTTTTTTATTTTATTTTTACGCATCCACGGAATGTAGAAATGTTCCAGTTTCTGCTGAAGTATTTTTGCAGCCTGGCTGTCTGTTTCCCCATGGCGATAGCAGATAAACGCATCATATACAACCTGGGAAAGGTCGCTCTTATATGGTTGCAGCGCATGAAGAAAATCTGATACATCTGCCAGCATTTCTTCACAGGAATGATATCGGTCCTCCGGTGTCTTCTTTAACGCTTTCGAAATGATCTGATGGACTTTATCTGCCATATGAGCCGGACAGTTCAGCTTTTTCAGTTTTCTTTTTGAGAGATACAGGCCGATATTCGCGGAGTCAAGCTCCCTCTGAGTGTATCTCTTTCCGGTCAGCATCAGAAGAAGCAGATATCCCACGCTGTACAAATCCGATTCTGCTCCCAGCCTCAGAGTTCCATCATTTCTCCCGACAATCTCCGGAGACTCAAATCCGATGGTGGAAAACAATGCCCTGTCACGGATCGCAGGACATAATCCATCCTCACAGACAGGTCTCGCCGCTCCAAAATCCACCAGAGAAACAAGCTTATCTTCCTCTGAGAGGCTTCCTTTTATAAATACATTTCCGTCCTGGATATCCAGATGGAGAAAACCTGCTTCATGAACTTCTTTCACCGCGAATAATACCTGTTTTATGATCTGAAATGCCTGGACAACCGAAAATTTTTCTCCCTGGGAAAGATAAGATTTCAGTGCTTTTCCTTTGGATTCCAGTGATGTCATGATTGTAACAGTGTTATTTACCAGATGAAAAGTATGTCCCTCATCAAAAGAGAGCTCAACTTCCCCGGAAGCGCTGATGACGGGAATCGTTCTGGCAGCGGTATTGTAAATTTTCCCTGTTATCTCCTGCTCCTGCATCTGCATTTTTTTGACAGAATCCAGATAACGGACGGATGCCGGATCTTCTGACGCAGATACGATCTCACCATCTTCTCTTCTCTCAAAAACAAACGCAGCTGACAGCGGAAAACACTCTTTTAACGCATAGTCAATTTCACTGACTGTAATTTTCCCATCAAGATAAGATATTTTTTTACATGGGTATACAATACTTCCGCCGCCTTCTCCGATAGGTTTTCCGGTAATTTTATACAGTTCACCCTGGGATAAACGGATCCATGTTCCTTCCTGCAGTACTTTTCGCATTGTTTTTTCCTTTTTCTCATTCACACTTCTTCTACGTTTCCATATCCGGATTCCAGCCACATATCACTTAAATTCTCGGTTTTTCCATCCCATGACAGCCCCGGTGTTCCTATCTCCTCCGCCACAAGCGCATAAAGAACAAACCGGTCCAGAGGAAATGGCGGATACAGTGGTTCAAAAGAAAACATCATCAGAAATCCATTGATGCAGCTGATATAACCTTCTATTTTTTCGTATTCATCCCAGCTGTCAACAACATCTTCCAGCTGCCCGAGAATGTTTTCCATATTTTCAGAAAAATGTTTTTCTTCGTTTGCTTCTGCCATTTCATAAAGTTCATTCCGTAAATCTTCATTTTCATTTCTTGAATATCCGGAAATAAAAAGATACGCAAGCAACAGTATATCTTTACGTTCAACAATGGCCGCATTGTCCGGTTTTTCCACAAAGCGTCTGATTGCTCCCAGACGGTTGCTTCTCTCATAAGCCTTACACACAAGATAAATTTCTTTATTAAATGGTATATTGTCATGTTTCGTCTTCAGACTTCCATGTGATGGCAGGCCAAACTCCCCGGGTTCTGCAAACTGCCAGCCATGAGCACACATAAATGCCCTGGCCAGACTTCCCATATCCGGATAACCATCTTCCGCGATCTCAACTTTAACCTGGTTATCTCCGGAATTTGAAACCTTTCCGACTGCATCGTTTCTGCGGTCACCTTTGTGATATGCCCAGTAATCGTAAGTTGGATACAGTTTTACAAGATAGCGTGTCAGTTCCATCAGGTCTTTTCTTCGCTGCAGGGAGTATCCGGAATAGTAAACAGAAAGATTATCCGATACCACTTTTTTCGTTTTTTTATCTTTCTTCACGAGGATTTTTCGTCTGGTAAACTCTGGATCTACAGAATACATATATTCGATCAGTTTGTCTTCCATATCTTCCCGCTCAGATTCCGGAACACTGATACCAGCCAGTTCCGGTATCTGGTTACTGATCATTCTGGTCATGCCGATATTTCCCACAGTCTGCGTTTTCCCGGCATCTTCTGCATCCTGTGGTCTGTTCTGTTCATATTTTTTGAGTATGCTTTTAACTTTAGTCCAGTCACCCTGGGGACGCAGCATTTTACAGAACAGGCAGATACAGTCCAGCGGATTTCTTACGCTGAACGGTTCGTGTCCACAGGCAAGGAGAAATTTTGTCGTAGTATAATCATCCATATTTAAAAGGAAAGACAGTTTTACCGCAAGTTCTCTTTTTCTGGGATATTTTTTGTCACTGAGCCATTGAAACCATTCGATTGCCTTCACTACCTCGTTCTGTTCCTTTAACATATATTTTTCCAGCCTGGAACTCAGATTCTTAAGAAATTTCTCCGGCCATGGGACATTGTTATTTACGGTCAGATCTTCATAGGATTCCCTTGTTTCTTCGGAAGCATCACGCAAAAGTTCAGAAAAAGATGCCTGTATCTGCCTTCTCATCAAAAATCCGGCTGTACAGAGATTTCTGGCATCGTTCAGGCTCCTGACAACAGCCATCGGATCGTTCATCAGTTCTTCACTCATATCTGCCAGTTCTTTCGTCCATATATCCATTGATTCTTCTGCCTGTCTTGTGAGACTGTTCTCATATTGAAGGCAAGTATTTTCCATGTGTTTTCGTTTCCTTTCCCTGTAAAAAATACAGCAACAGGCTCCCTTTCTCTCAGGAGCCTGCCACATCTCAAATATTTATTCCGTTTTTTCTTCAGATTCTGTTGCAGTTTCTTCTGCTTCTTCCACCACTTCCTGCGTATCTGTTTCTTCCGAAGTCTCTGCTTCCGGAGCGGCTTCTTCAGTCTTCATCGTTTCCGTTTCTCTTCCGGATACTTCCTTCTCCGGTGTTTCTGTTTCTTCTGCTGCCTCTGTTACTTCCTCTGCTTCCGTAACTTCTGCATCTGCTGCGTCTTTCAGTTCTTCCTCTGCCTGCTCGATCACGTCAGTGGCTTTTTCTTCCAGTTCTGCTGTCGGACACGCGGCGCCGCAGTAAGGGCAGAAACTTGCTTCTCTCATTACTGTCTTATGGCAGGCCGGACAGAACTTCTCGCCCTTGCTGGCTGCAATGGCATCCCGGAAGTGATCCGCCTCCAGCATGTGCTGGCTGATCTCCTCGCAGATTGCTCCCACTTCTCCGTCAACGGCTTCTCCGTGTTCATAACGGGTGTAGATCATTTTTCCGATGTCCATCATCAGTTTTTCTGTCATACGCTCCTGTGCAGAAAGTTTATTGCGGATCTTCTGGATCTCATAGAGATTCTCCGCCTTGGAACTGAGGCCCTTCGCTTTCCGTGTCAGTGCATTTCCAAGATCATCCCAAAAACTGCTCTTCGCCATATCTGTCACGCTCCTTTTTATTTGCTTCCTGTGTTATCTTTATCCTTCCAGCAGCGGAGTTTCCTGACCACGCATCAGGATCTTCGGTCCGCCATTTCCCTGGATGTATCCTTCTGTGATCACTACCTCACCGATATTATCATCCTTCGGGATCTCGTACATAATGTCCAGCATATACTCTTCCAGAATCGCACGAAGTGCTCTGGCGCCTGTGTGACGCTCCAGTGCCTTACGTGCAATAGCATGAAGTGCTCCGTCCTCAAACTCAAGCTTTACTTCATCCAGCGCCAGAAGTTTCTGGTACTGTTTCAGGATGGCATTCTTCGGCTCCTTGAGGATCTTCACAAGCATGTCTTCTGTCAGTCCATTCAGTGTAAAGATGATCGGAAGACGTCCGATAAACTCCGGGATCATTCCAAATGCACGGAGATCATCTACAGTTACCTTCTCCAGTACATGAGGATCATTGTCATATTTATCCTTCAGATCTGCGTAAAATCCGATAGAAGCCTGCTTGTTCAGTCTCTCCTTGATGATATTCTCAAGATCCGGGAAAGCACCGCCGCAGATAAACAGGATATTTCTTGTATTTACAGTCACCATCGGGACCATTGCGTTCTTGCTGGTAGCACCTACCGGCACCTCGACCTCACTTCCCTCCAGAAGTTTCAGAAGTCCCTGCTGCACAGCCTCACCACTGACATCTCTCTGATTGGTGTTCTTCTTCTTGGCAATCTTGTCGATCTCATCAATAAAGATGATTCCGTGCTCTGCTTTCTCCACATCATTATCTGCTGCTGCAAGAAGCTTGGATACCACGCTCTCGATATCATCACCAATATATCCTGCCTCTGTAAGAGAGGTGGCATCTGCAATAGCCAACGGCACCTGAAGGAGTTTGGCAAGCATTTTTACCAGATAAGTCTTACCACATCCTGTCGGTCCGATCATCAGCATATTGGATTTCTCGATCTCAATATCATCCATGGTGTCCGTAGCAACTCTCTTATAATGATTATATACACCTACGGACATTACTTTCTTGGCATATTCCTGTCCGATCACATATTCATCCAGCGTTGCCTTGATCTTATGCGGTGCCGGGATATCTTTAAGATCGATCACCGGCCTCGGGGTTTCAGATTTCTTCTTGATCTTCTTCGCCTGATTTCCCGGATTCTGAAGACTGCTAAGATCGATCATGCTCACATTTGGCATGTTAAAAAGATCGGAATAATTTCCATTGCTCATCTGTGTATTCATAGTATCAAAGCTCTTCTGCATACAGTCTGCACAGATATGTATATTATTGGGAAGGTCGATCATCTTCCCTGCCTGACTCTCCGGTCTGCGGCATAAAAAGCAGAATTTCTCGTATTTCTGCTCCTGGTCATTGTCTTTATTATTATCAAACTGATCTGCCATAACATTTCCTTTCTGGTTTTTATAAGACGGAAGCCGGTTTCGTTTTCCGTCTTGTGTCATAATGCATATTATACCACATAATCCCGACGTATCAAATTAAGTTTTTATAAAACAGGGAGCCGCAAAAAACGCAGCTCCCTGTCCAGATTTCTGTTTTCAGTTGTCACTTTTTTCAGTTGTCAGAAGCCGGCTTGCTTCCAAGAGTGACTTCTACGGTTTCTTCTTTATATTCTCCGTTATTTGCTCTTGCAATTACCACTTCCACGGTTTCGCCTGATTCGTAATACTGAAGTTTATCCACCAGATCATTCTTGCCGCTTACCTTCTGCCCATCCAGTTTTACAACGATATCACCTTTTTTGATCCCGGCTTTATCTGCCGCACCACCTGGTGTAACTTCTGTAAGAAATGCTCCTGCCGGCATATTGTACATCTGGATCGCCTCTGTTGTAAGGTCCGCAGCTTTGATTCCCATATAACCAACTTTTGAAGTGTCTTCTATTTTATCACGTGTTTCGCGGTTCATCAGCTCTTCCAGGATCGGTTCTGCTTTGGATATCGGAATTGCATATCCCATTCCCTCCACCTGACTGTCTGCGTATTTGGCCGCATTGATCCCGATCACTTCGCCTTTCATGTTCAGAAGCGCACCACCACTATTTCCGGGATTGATAGCCGCATCTGTCTGGATCAGTCCACTGGTATCACCATCCTCTGTGCTGATGGTACGGTTCAGGGCACTTACCCATCCGGAAGTGACTGACTGGCCATAACCCAGAGCATTACCAATCGCAACTACCTGCTCACCTACTGCAAGATCGTCGGAACTTCCCATCTGTGCGATCTTGATCTCATTCATCGTCTCTTCCGGAATATCGGACTTCTCTACAGCAATTACTGCCAGATCGTTCTCTTCGTCTGTTCCCTTGATCTTGGCTGATACCGCATTATTCACATCCACACTGCTATCTGAACTGTCTGTAATACTGTCGCCACTGGCCATCGCCTGTGTCTCTTCTTCCGCACCGACTACATCTCCGCCTGCAAAACATACGGTAAGTGTTGTTGCGCCGGATACCACATGATTATTCGTTGCGATCAGAAGTTCACTGTCATTCTCACCTACAATGATTCCGGAACCGCTTCCCGCACTCTGATACTGTCTTGTTCCATATCCGAAAAAGCTCGGGATCTCCTGTACACTGACAGAAGTGATCGCAACGATCGAGGACATCGTCGCCTGTGCAACTCCGGCTACTGTTCCGCTCTCTGCTACGATGCTTTTCACACTGGATTCTGTGGAACTGCCATCTGTGCTTTCTTCTGTACCGGTAACAGTTTCTGTTTTTCCGATCTGTGTACTGCTGCTGTTATTATCTCTGTATTTATCTGCCGCAATATTTACTCCCTGAAAAACAGCACCTGCCACCAGTCCAAAGATCACTGCCAGGGCAACGGCTGTTGCAGCCTTCTTTCCAAAGCCGCCGTTCCCGCCTCCATGAGCTGTCTTCGGTTTATGAGGTTTCTTCGGTGGAATACTTCCTCCCGCATAATTTCCTGCCTGCGGCTGATGCACTTCATAATGTGCATATTTCGGTTTTTCCTGAAAACTGGTATTATTCTGAAAATTGCTGCTGTTTGTTCTATTTCCGTAACCGTTCTCCTGCATTCTCCGGCCTGCGGAATATGGATGAGCCATTGGTTTCTGTGCAATATCTATATTTTCAGTACTGTTATCTGCAGCACTGCCGGTATCTGTATTTCCAAAAGTATCCAGAGGTTTCTCTTCTGTTGGAACATTTTCGTTTACCTCTGGCAGATCTTCATCCCATCTGTTTTCTTCACTCATGACCCTGGTGCTCCCTTCTCAAATTTTTCTTATGCCATCTGCTTTATAAAAAACAGTTTAACAGGCAATTGTGTTCAAACTGTGATATATCCTTTAAAAAAGCGTGACCCGCTGATTCTTCCTGATCATTTCTGTTTTTTCCAGTATTCCGGACTCATAGTACAAAACAGGATCAGTCTTTCAGGAAGTTTCTGATATTTTTTTCCGAGGAAATATCCGGCATACTTGGAAGCACTCTGAAAAAACAGTCCGGGGATCATCCAGATATGTCCGGTTTTCAGAAGATAAGACAGGCTCTTTTTTACCAGGCGCACTCCCTCCCCCTCAGACGGAACTCCTTCAAAAACTTCCGGATGCTCTGCCTGGGAAACGCCAAGATCAAAATTTCTGTGAAACTGCTGGCTGCAGCTGTAATTATGAGAGTGATAAACCTTAGCCTCTGCTGCATAAGCAACCGCATAACCTTTTTTTACCATCCAGCCTGCATAGATCATATCTTCATTAAAAATAGCATGTTCCGGAAATCCGCCGATCTCATTGTAGATCCTGTGATCGTATGCTGCACAGACATTTGAGCAAAAATATGTCTTGATTCCTCTGGTCTCTACATCTTTTTCTGTTTTAAGGCAGGACTGCTCCGGATAATTAAACGAACGGGTATATTTTTCAAGGAAACCGCAGTCATTTTTGGGAAGCTGTCGTGCATAGGCCGCTCCTGTCTTTTCATTCCCGGCAACAGCCTGAACAAGATTTCCAACCAGATTTCTGTCTGCCGGTAATGCGTCCTGAGTCATAAATATGAGGATCTCCGCATCCGAAAGCTCTGCTCCCCTTCTTCTTGTTGCACCATGATCAAATTCCTGTTTTGTAAGATGGTGGACTTCCACCAGCGGATACTTCTGTTCCCAGTTTTCTCTCCAGAATTTTTTCTCTGTATTCATAACTATGATCTTATTGACAGGATATTTCTGTGCGCTGAGGCGCTCCAGAAGTTTGTCAAATTCTTCTCCCGGGTGATATGCCGGTATGATCACATCTGTTTTTACTGCATTCATAATTCTCTCCTGTCCAGAAAGGACCACCCTCACCGGATGGTCCCTTCTGCTGGTTGATTATTTTAATTTTTTATTCTCCGTCTGAGAGATCGTCAGCTCCTGCGCCGCCATCTCCACCGCCAGCATCTCCCCCAGCGTCATCTCCGCCGGATTCATCTCCGCCTCCAGACGTATCATCGCCAGTATCTCCTGCACCGGAATCGTCATTTCCTGAATCGTCTCCGCCGCCGGAATAATCTGTATTCGAATCGTCTCCACCACCGGAATAATCCGTATCATCGCTGGTGTCATTGCCGTAATCCGTGTAGTCTGTATTATCACTGTAATCCGTGTCATCGTAGCTGTAATCGGCAGAAGTGTCTGTACTTCCCTCCCAGGTATACGAATTATCCGTTGTTGTATTCGGAGCGTCCGTTACCGCAGGCGCTGTATCCTGTACCTGTCCACCGCCTACAATCGCAGCGATCTGCGCACTTTTGTTCAGTACATCCTGTGTCGGTGTATAATTTGTATTTCCGTACAGGAACTGATGCAGCTTCAGTACATTGGAATCCAGAGTTGTCGGTACAATGACACTGCCCTTAACTGTAGCAAATTTATAGTCCTGCGGGAATCCCGTTGTTTCATCAATGCAGTATCCGATCATTGCCGGGATCAGCTTCAGGATCTCTGTCTTGGAAACAGATGTCTTGACCATCGGGAAAACCTGATCCATGATATCAAAGATTGTGGAAAGGCCGGCTTTTTTTGCCTTGTCAACGATCATCTGGATAACTCTTCTCTGTCTCTCTGTACGTCCCATATCCAGGCTTGCCGTATAACGGATACGGCAGTAGGAAGTAGCCTGTACACCATTCAGATGATAGGTTCCGACAATCGCTTCCTGATCTTCCGGCTTCGGCTCCGGCAGCTCTACCGGTGTATAACTCTTGCCAGTCTCTTCCGCAGTTTCCACGCAGTAGTTGTTCATATGAACGATCTCCGCATAGGAAAGCGGGATATCCAGTCCTCCCAGACAGTCTACTACTGTTACCAGTGCGTCAAAATCAATGGATACGTAATCTGTAATATTAAGATCCAGGTTTGTGTTCAGCATATTAACTGCCTGTGCCGGTCCTCCAAGGGCATATGCTGCATTGGCTTTGGAATAGGTATCATCTTTCACATTGAGAAGTGTGTCTCGGTAAACAGATACCAGCTTGACTGCCTTCGTGTCGTTGTTGATACTTGCAATGATGATGGTATCACTGTTCTCTGTGTTCAGCTTCTCATTCCTGCTTCTGTGGTCCAGTCCGAACAGTGCATATGTGGTATAACCCGTCATCTGCGGTGCCTGGTCATTGGTTACGATATCCTGTTCCTGAAGATCTGTTTCCTGAATATCGATCTTGTCCAGCTTGGCTGAGATCTGACCGTAAACATATAAGCCTCCTATAAACAGGAGCAGTACGATAATTTCCAGGATAAACAGAACTTTTCTTCTTTTTTTCCGAGGTTTTGACATCTTTTCCTTTTCCCCTTTTTAGTATGCATTCTTGTTGATAAAGCCTTTAAATATGGTGAGGAACATGATCTTGATATCGAATCCTACTGACCAGTTTTCGATATAGTACAGATCACATTCGATCCTCTTCCTGATAGAAGTGTCTCCACGGTAACCATTTACCTGTGCCCATCCGGTAAGGCCCGGACGCACCTGATGTTTCACCATATACCGTGGTATTTCCTCACGAAACTTCTCTACAAAAAACGGTCTCTCCGGTCTCGGTCCCACAAGGCTCATCTCCCCTTTCAGGATATTGAAAAGCTGTGGAAGTTCATCCAAACTGGTATGACGCATGAATTTTCCGATTCCGGTGACACGTGGATCGTTTTTTACAGTCCATGCTTTCTTTTCTTCGGACTCCTTCTGGATCTCCATGGAACGGAATTTATACATCCGGAAAGTCTGATTATGAAGGCCAACACGTTCCTGTTTATAGATCAGCGGACCAGGAGAGGTCAGCTTGATCAGGATACACAGGATCAGCATCACCGGCGATGAAACAATGATCGCGATCGAAGAACCGATCACATCCATCGTCCTCTTGATCATTGCATTAAACGTATTGCTCAGCGGCACATACCGGATATTGATCACCGGAAGTCCGAGAATGTCTTCTGTATACGGTTTGGTCGGAATAATATTATTATAATCCGGAATAAATTTCGTGTGTACTCCTGATTTCTCGCAGAGTGCAACAATCTCTTCCAGACGATAATACTCACTTAAGCCCAGGGTAATAGCTATCTCATCCAGTCGGCTGGATGGAAGGATGATCATCAGATTGGCAATACGCCCGATCACCTTGACTCCTTTATAGGTAGTGCCTGCCGGCACATTGTCATCCAGTATGCCCCTGATCACATATCCCCATTGCGGATTCTGCAGGATCCTGTCCACATATTCCTCAGCGGCACGGCTGTATCCAACCAGCAGCACCTGTTTCTGGTTCATTCCTTTCTTCCGCATGTCCCGGAGAATGTAAAACACAAACATGCGTACAAGCCATTCCAGAACAATATTGATAAAACAGAAGGAAACCAGTGTAAGACGGGAATAATCCAGTTCTTTAAAATTATAAAGTGCAAACATGATGATAAGGAGCCCTAACGCGTTTGCCTTCACGATTCCGGCAAGCACGAGACGACGCCCCTGCATTCGCATCGGTGTATAAAGATCAAATGCCTGATATAAAAGCACATATCCAGGAATGATAAAGATCAGCATAAACATATATTCCTGAACGGTCTTGGACTGAACTGCGGAATGTTCAAATATTCCCTGGAAACGGATCAGCCACGCCAGCGCATAAGAGGCTGCGATCACAAATACATCGATCAGCATATGGAGACGACTGAAATTTTTCTGGTTATCTTTAATCAATTTCCGTCACCTCATTTAAGTTCATTGCTTTTATCTTATAATAGATGCATCCCAAAAGCAACAAAATCTTCCCTCCGAAATATAAAATTTCTGTGAAAATATGGAGTTTTAACCGGCAAATCGCCTAAAAATGTTGATCCAGAGCTCAACCTGCAGCTGGATATAACGTGGAAAATTCCTCATGGAAAACTTTACTTTCCTGTTCTTCCGGCTGATCTGGAAGCCATTTTTAATTCCTGCCAGATACTCCCTGCCAAAGCCTTTTGACGCAAAAAACAGGATTTTTGCCCCGAATCCGACAAGCAGAAATGGAAGGTTCAGAACGATCTGAAGGAACGGCATGTTCTTGTAAATAAGGTAAATATTATTTCTGGATGAATACCGGATCTTAAACTGATTATATCTGGAACCGCTTGTTCCGCTTCCCACATGATAAACTTTCGCCTTTGGAGCATACCAGTTCTGATACCCAAAGATCCGGGCGCGATAACCGATATCCAGATCCTCCAGATAGGCAAAATGCTCTTCATCAAAATCTCCGATCCGGTCGATGATTTTTTTTCTGTAAATGGCAGCTCCCGCGCAGGCGGAAAAAATCTTCTGCTCTTTATCGTAATGGTTAATATCCTTATCTTTCCCTCTGGCAAACGCCCATCCCAGTGCACAGTAATAATTTCCCGCATCGTCCATCTTGTCATGGTCATGAAGCTGGATCATTTTTGCCTGGCAGGAAAAAGCTTTTTTATGTCTTCTGAGGGCCGCTACCATCTCTTCCAGAAAATCCGGTTCTGCTTCCGTGTCATTATTCAGAAGCAGCACATACGGAGAGCGTGCCGCATGAATTCCCTCATTCACAGCCCTGCTGAATCCATAGTTTTCCGGAAGCTGGATCATGTGGACCCACGGATATTCCGCAGAAACAAAAGCACAGCTGCCGTCTGTGGACCCATTGTCCACCAGTATAACCTCAAAATTGCGGATGGTCTGTCTCTCAAGACTTGAAAGCACACCATCCAGATATGCCATCCCATTATAATTGGGTATTACCACTGAAACTTCCTGCATTGGTTCATCCCTTCTTCTTTCCCATTCCCGGAAGAGGCTTCAGGGAATAATTCCATTTTGACAGAGAAAGATTTTTGTTATAGTACGGATCTCCGTTTTTGAGGATGTCTATCCAGTGAGAACGGATATATTCGATTTCCGACTGGAATCGACGGACTTTTTCCTCACTGTCCTCCGCACCTCTGGATTTGGACTCATAATGATAAAGTTTCACGTACGGATCATAGACGATCAGATGGCCGTGGCTTCTCACTTTCAGGCAGAGATCTACATCATTAAATGCTACCGCGAGTTCTTCTGTAAAGCCGCCTGCTTCCAGAAAAACATTTTTTTTCATCATCATGCAGGCAGCTGTCACACAGCTCATATCCTGCAGAAGGGATGCTTTATGCAGATATCCGGTACGTTCTGCCGGCATATTTACAAACATATGTCCCGCAATGCCGCCCATTCCCACCACACAGCCTGCATGCTGGATGGTATTATCCGGATAGATCAGTTTGGCCCCGACAGCTCCTACTTCCTGTCGCTGGCAGACACCAAGCATCTCCGAAAGCCAGTCCGGATCGATCACTTTCACATCATTATTCAGGAAAAGCAGATAATCTCCCTTTGCATGGCGCACGCCAAAATTATTGATGGCAGAATAATTGAATTCTTTTTTCCAGCGGAGCAGATGGATCCTCGGGTCTTCAGAAAGCTTCCGGTAGTAACGGAAGATCTCGTCGGAACCGCTGTTATTCTCCACGATAATGATCTCATAATTCTTATAGACAGTTTTTTCAAAAATGGATTCCACGCAGGCCTGAAGGGTTTCTTTTTCTTCCCGGTTGGGGATGATAATGGACACCAGCGGTTCCCCCTGCACCGGATATTTCACACGGTAAAATCCGAAATCCGGGGTATGCTCCACAGTTCCCGGAGTTCCGGTTCGTTCAAGATTTCCCTCAATGGCACGCTTTCCTGCCTCAAAAGCATACATCTTGCTTGCCGGGTTATCCGCTGTGGAGGATTTGTGGGTTCTCCAGTGGTAAAGGATCTCCGGTACATGGATGACCTCACGTGCCTGTTCCACACAGCGGAAAATAAAATCATAGTCCTGCGCTCCGTCAAATTCTCTGCGGAAACCTCCGGCTTTCTGCACAACTGAACGTCTCACAACCAGAAAATGACAGATATAATTGTTGGATCTTAAAAGGTCCAGGTTAAAATCCGGTTTCAGATGTGGCTGAAAATGCTCGGACAGATCTGTTGTGACCTTATCTTCATCGGTATAGATCACATCTGCCTCCGGATGTTCCTCCAGTGCAGCTGCGATCTCATACAGAGCATTGGGTGCAAGCAGATCATCATGATCCAGAAGTGCGATAAAATCTCCTCTTGCCATGGCAAAGGCTGCATTGGTATTCTCAGCGATACCGAGATTTTCCTTCAGATCTTCATAGCGGATCCTTTTATCCATCTCTGCATAGGATCTCAGTACAAGCTGCATATCCGGATCTTCCGGACTGCCATTTGCGAGACAGAGTTCCCAGTTCTGATATGTCTGGGCAAGCAGAGAATCAAGCATCTGTCTTAAGAACCTCTCCGGTGTCAGATATGCAGGCACTACAATACTGATCAGCGGGCCATCCGGAAATTTCCTCTTTCGCTGCTTCTCAAGAGTCTCTTCGGTTGGCCTGTATGCCTCATACCACGGTCCGTAGGGAACTTCTTCCGGCTCAAAGCGTTCATGAAGCCTGATCCAGAATTCTTTCAGTCCGTAATGCTTCAGGTATCTCAAGCCCTTTTGTACTGTATAGGGAGAAAGCTTCTTCACAAGCCTGTCCCATTGAATCTTTCCTGTGGAATCATCTTTACTCATATATTTTCTCCGTATTACTCAATTTGATAAACGTATTTTAACATTACCGCATTTTTTTTGCAAGGAAGAGAGAAAGTGTGTTATACTGTGCTTACGTGTTGCTGGTCACGGAGTGAACAGTAACATTTACGTATGTATTGCTTACATAAGAATTATTTTTTATACAGGAGTACCATATATTATGAAAAAATCAAGAATAACCGCGGCGCTTCTGGCCTTTGGGATCTCAGCTTCCATGGTGTTCCAGACTCCAGTTTTCGCCACAGAAGAAACCGCTGCTGCCGCCACATCCGGTATTACAACCAACTCCATCAGCGGATGGCCACAGGGGCCTGAGATCACTTCCGCATCTGCCGTAGTCATGGAAGATTCTTCCGATACCATTCTCTACGCCAAAGATATGGATACCGCGCTCTCCCCTGCCGGCGCAGTTAAGATCATGACCTGCCTTCTGGCGCTGGAGAACAGCCAGTTAACCGATCAGGTGACAATGACAGAAACCGGTGTATCCGGTGTCACCGACGGAGGCGCCCATATTTCCTCACAGCTCGGAGAAGTTTTTACCATGGAGCAGTGCCTCTATGCGATCATGCTGGCTTCTGCCAATGATATTGCCCTTCAGGTTGCAGAACAGATCGGCGGTTCTGTGGATGCTTTTGTCCAGAAAATGAATGACCGCGCCCAGGAACTTGGTTGTACCAATACCGTATTTACCAATCCTACCGGTCTTCCGGACGATAATCAGCACACCACCGCCCACGACCTGTCTCTGATCATGCAGGCAGCAATCAGCAATGACAGTTTCCGGACAATTTCCGGAGCCACTTCCTATACCATACCGGCCACCAATGTTTCCGGCGGTGCCAGAAACCTCACCAGTTCCTTTTCCATGACAAATCCGACTTCCGCCACTTATTACCAGGGCTGTATCGGCGGACGTGAGAGTACTACCACTACTTCCGGAAGCGTCCTGGTAACTGCGGCTGAACGCAACAGCACCACACTGATCTGCGTTGTTATGAACGGAGCGACCGGACAGACAGCCAATGAAGCGGTTACTCTTATGGACTACGGTTTTGCCAATTTCCAGCTTCTGGATCTTTCGGAAGAAGATTTCCACATTCTGTCCGGAGGTACCGTAATGGTTCCGTCCGGTGCAACTTCGGATGATCTTACTACGGAAGATACGGAATCCGATGGCCAGATTCTCCGCACCTATTCCTTTGGCGGAGCTCAGGTGGGAACTGCAGTGGTGGAAGACACCTCCACAGAAAGCACTACCGCAGAGGTTCAGGAAAATGATGACAATATGGATGCCGCAAAAGCTTACTCAGAATCCCGCTCTCCAATTCCTTATTTTGTGATCGGCGGCGCCGGCCTCCTGATCCTGATCCTGCTTCTGTGGCGTATGATCAGGATTATCCGCTCCTGATCTGCATCACATCTTATATGCAAGTCCCCCACCCACTGCTTATTGCTTTTCGCGATTGAAGCAGGGGACTTACTTGATTTGGTTAAAAAATCCCCCCTGTGTACCGGTCATATCCGGATACACAGGAGGGATTTTTTTATTGTCAATTTCGATTTTCCCCTCGGAAAATCAGCGATAAAACGGAACCACCAGGAAGATATAGCACAAAAACGGCGAAGCCACCAGAAGTGCACTTAAGCCCCGGTAGATCCACATTCTGATATTTTCTTTTTTTACAAAACGTTCCAGCAGACAGTTCCAGCCCGCTGTCACAAAATACATGGCCGGATACAGTGCCGGCATGATGTAACGTCCCTGTGCCTGGTTGTCACTGTAATATACATAATACATGAACAATCCCACAGGGATCAGGATCAGAAGGATCATCAGCAGATGGAAGATTCCTTTTCTGTCCCATTTATTGGACACAGTCACTGTTTTTATCTTCAGTTTTTCAGTGCCTGATGTTTTCCATTCTTTTACGACAGTACGTTTCTTCGGATAAAACATTCCCAGCATGGACAATACTCCAAGGCCACCGATCCCGAACAACAGGAAATATGCCTTGCTCACACCATAAGGCATATAGATCTGCATCAGTCCGAAAGTTCCGATAAAACTTACCAGAACTGTCAGTAACCAGTTATGGTTCCAGCCCGGGTCCTGATACAGAAGAATATCCTTCCATGTCCATTTCAGTTTCTCCGGTGTTGGATATCTGGACGGCCGGTAATCAATGGCCGCATATTTCTCCGCACACTCTGCACAGGCTTTTCTTCCGATAAAATCTCCGTCATAAAGAATGGCGTTCCGGACAAACCACCAGCCACATAAAACAAGGGTTACTGCCGCGATCACGATTCCTCTTCGAAACAGAAAAGCGATTCTCTGTTTTACCGGTTCTTCCCTGCACAGAAGGACTGTCAGGCAGAAAAACAGAAAGCTGCATAAGATCCAGCCGTAGGCATTATAGTAGGACAATGCGCAGACTGCCATGCCAACAGCCAGCAGGATCGAGTTTTTGAAACTCCAGTCTCCTTCTTCCAGATAGCAGGACCAGGAATACAGAATAATTCCCATAGACAAAAGTGCCAGGGAATCCGTATTTACATAAGTTCCCAAAAACAGTGCCTGTGGCATAAAACCTGCCAGCGCCGCAAACAGCCATCTTCCCTCTTTTGGGAAAAGCTTTCCGGATGCTTTCACAACGAAATACACAGATCCGGTCACAAAAAGCACATCTGCCATTCTTGCCGCATGGAGAAGTCCGTCGGCAGAAGCATGGAACAGACCTACAATTCCCATAAATACAGCAGATACCATATAGGAAAGAATGGGATAATAGGCATAGGAAATTCCCCAGGTGGCATCCCGGATGGCAGGATCATCTCCGAGAGGAAGTTTTCCCGGATGTTTATGAAGATACTGTGCCACCATGTAGCGCATTTTTTCATCGGGGCCCGCTCCCAGCGGCTGCATGAATGCCCATGCAGTCAAAAGCAGAAATGCTGCCAGGACAAGAACCAGCACCTGAAACCGTTCTTCTTTCCAGATTTTTTTCTTTTCCAAGATCAGTTCCTCCTATATCCGCTTCAGAGAGAAATCCTGACTCTCCAGTGTAAGGTTCGGGTTATAGTAAGGATCTCCGTCACGGAGGATTTCCGGCCAGTGCTTCTCAAAGGAAGCGATCTCACGGTTAAATCTTGCCACTTTCTCCGGCGTATCCTCAAGACCTCTGGATTTGGACTCATAGTGATAAAGCTCCGCATAAGGATTGTACACAACCAGATATCCGGCTTTTCCAAGACGGAGGCAGAAATCAATATCATTAAAAGCAACCTGGAATTCTTCGCTTAATCCGTGAACCTTGTCAAAAGCCTCACGTTTTACCATCATGCAGGCAGCTGTCACCGCACTGTAATCCTGGGCACAGATGATCCTGTGGCAGTATCCCGTAGCGTCCCTCTTCTGCTGCACAAAGCAGTGTCCCGCAATGCCGCCGAAACCAATGACCACACCTGCGTGCTGCACAGTATCATCCTCATAATAGAGACGCGCTCCCACAGCTCCAACATCCGGTCTCATACAGTATCCCAGAAGCTGTTCCAGACAGTCCGGACTGATGATCTCCGTATCGTTGTTGAGAAGAAGCAGATACTCACCTTTGGCATGAGAAGCACCGAAATTGTTGATGGCGGAATAATTGAAAATGCCATCCCAGTACACCACATGAGCCTTCGGATTGGAGGCTTCCAGCTCTTTATAATAAGCGAATGTCTCATCTTCCGTACTGTTGTTCTCCACGATCACATACTCATAATTGCGGTAAGTCGCTTTTTCTTCGATGGAATCAATACATCTCTTCAGATCATCGATGTGATCTTTGTTCGGGATGATAATGGAGATCAGCGGTTTTTCCTCCCAGAGGAATTTCGTGCGGTAAAGACCAAGATACTCGCCCTTCTCGATTTCTACCGGAACACCGATCCTGTCATAATGAGCTTTAATGGCACGTGCGCCTGCGTCAAAGGCGTACATCTTGCTTTCCGGATTCTCTGCTGTGGAATCCTCATGGCATCTCCAGTGATAAAGGATCCTCGGGATATGATGGATCTTCTCTCTTCCCGCAGCTTCCACGCAGCGGAATACAAAATCGTAATCCTGTGCGCCGTCGAATTCTTTCTTCAGCATTCCGATCTGATCCACGATCTCTTTTTTTACAACAAAAAGATGGCAGATGTAGTTTACTGTACACAAAAGATCGATATTGAAGTCCGGTTTGAAATGAGGCTGGAAAAATTTATGGCCATCCATGGACATCTTATCCTCGTCTGAATACAGGACCTCGATCTCCGGATTTTCATTCAGTGCCTTCACGCACTGGAACAGGGCATCCGGTGTCATCTCATCATCATGATCTGCAAACACGATAAAATCTCCGGTTGCCGCTTCCATAGCCGCATTGGTATTCTCCGCGATCTGAAGTGCCTGGTCATTGCGGATCACCCGGATTCTTTCATCACTTTTTTCCAGTCCGGCAAGATAATCGGTAAGAGGAGAGTCCACTCCGCTTCCATCCGAAAGACAAAGCTCCCAGTTTCCGTAAGTCTGGGCCTCAATGGAATCCACCAGCTGCTGGAGATATTTCTCCGGGGTCTTGTAAAGCGGGATCACAATACTGAACTTGGGATTCCAGGAAAATTTTGTTTTTCTCTCTTCCGCAAGTTCCGCCTTATCCGGCAGATGTTTCACAATCCATTTGGAATAATCCACAGGACGGTTTTTCCGGTTCATTACCTTTCCGAAAACTTTTCCGGTAAGGGCTGCTGCCCCGTGAAGTTTCATGTAGCGGCTTCCCTTCCGGAAATATACCGCGGCTTTCTCCGCAAGGCGCTTCTGTGGCTGCAGATGCACCAGACGAAGTGTCCGCACATTGCCGGCCTCAAATACAATGTAAAATTCCTTCACATTGTCATAATGGAATTCAAAGAAAAATCCGCTCTTCGCATCAATTTCTGTTTCCTGGTACTGGTTCTGCACATCCACCCGTTTCAGTCTGGTGATCTCGCAGGGGATTTCCTTCCGGCTGCGGTCTTCCAGACGAATGGTTAAGGGACGGTTAAAAGCTGCCCATCCACGGACACGGCAGATTTTTTCTGCGGATTCCACCTCAATACTTTCGATAAAGTACTGTGGTTTTCCCTGCTTCCTGTAAAGCTGCGCCGCGGAAACAGCAAACCACTGGATACGTTTTCCGCCCTTTACCGCATAGACAACAAGCTTCTTTTTGCCTTCCAGATCCGGAAGCTTTATTTCCATCTGCACACGTTCCCCGTTTACCAGATCCAGATCTTTAAAGCGCTCCAGGGCGCTGACACGCTCCTGGGCACTGATGGCAGCCGGAAGTTTTTCCCCGTCAAGAACGGCTTCCGGCTTATGGTCTTTCGGCCAGGTTCCCTGAAGGTGATACAGGGAACTGTCCTTCAGGTCAAACCTGTCTTTTTCTACTTCGTATAGCTCTCGCTGCATAACAATTCCTCCATTGCGTCCTTTCCGGTATTCTCTGTCAGGTAATGTTCCATAACTTTCTGATGTGCGGCCTCTCCCATGGCTTTTCTGGCCTTCTCATCGGTTACCAGAGATTCCAGGGCACTGACCCATTCTTCTTTCGTGGTGCACATCCAGCCGTCTTTTCCATTTTCGATCACATATTCCATCTCACGGTTGCGGCTCATGACACTTGGAACTTTCACAAGGGCTGCCTCCGTCCACTTGTTTTCGGACTTACAGCAGTGGAACAGTGTGTTCTCCAGCGGCATCAGGTTGATATCCAGTCCTGCGATGACTCCTGGCAGCTGTCTCCAGTCCATAAACGGAAGCTTTTCAATACGGTTCTGTACCGGCTCCATTCCGGACTCATCCAGAACACCTACCAGCTTCAGATAAACCTCAGGATGACGCTCCATCACTTCCAGAAGTGCGGCTTCCACCTGGACAAAATCCTGATCATGGGTTTTGGAACCGCTCAGATATCCGATATAGATCCGGTCTTTATCTTTATCTGTCTGTTCCACCGCTTCGTGAGACAGAACTTCCATCTCCATACTCATGCAGTTACGGTTGATCACCACCGGTTTTCCCGGAAATTCCTCCCGGATTTCCTCTGCCAGCGTTTCCGTGGACGTAAAATATCCGTCGCAGAATTCCATACATCCGTGGATTCGGTCTGTGGTTGTACGGAAATCGCTGTATTCGCTGCCTTTAAGGAAATGCAGTCCGGAAATTTTTTCGTAATCAAATACCAGGTCATCCACATCATAGTAAACAGGAATTTTGGCAGCTTTTGCCCGGTCGGCCAGCATTTCCGCTTCCATCAGTTTACTGCAGCGGTACATCACAACTGCTGTATATTCTTCGATCTTCTCCTGCTCTGCCTGATCCATCTGGATAAATTTCGATGCATATCCGTTAAGGATCAGCTGCTCCCGGAAATGTTCCACACGATATCTGGATGCAAAGGAAATTTCCTCCCCGACAAAAAGAATCTTGCTTTTTTCCACAGGAAGTTCATTTCCGCCAAGAGTTTTCCACAGGGAAATCATCTCTTCCACAATATTCTCCGGCTGCTCATTCTTAAGAACAAGACCTTTCCCATAACGTTTTACACGTTCCACAGGTGCGCCTACCGGAAGCACAGCTACCGGGAAGCCCATGGAAATGATCTCGGAGGTTGTGTAGGAGAAGGTCTCCGGCCATACAGACGGGATCAGGAACATATCAATATCCTGCTCCAGGGTAAGCCTCGGGATCTCTTCTCTTGTATATCTTCCTGTCTGGGAAAATACCGGGCTTTCGATCTCTTCATCGGAAGTACCGATCAGTCTCAGACGGATACTCAGATCATTCTCTTCGATATATTTTGCAAGCGCCTTCACAACTTCCAGGCCTTTTTTGTAGCAGAGCACACCGATGAGACCGATGTTAAAGGTCTCTGTGGTCTTTCTGGTTTTCTTCACTGCCGGAAGATAATGTGGTGCATGCGGGATCACATGGAGATTGTATACATCCGGATAAGCACGCTTGAACAGCTTCGCCGTATCATCGGAAAACGCACGGATCTCATCACAGTTTGACAGGAATTCCCGGAATTTTGTACGCCAGAGAGTTCCACTTCCATACTCTGTGCATGCATTGCTGCGGTTGTCCGGAACACATTTGTCGCAGACATCGCAGGATGGAACGCCGCAGTATTTTCCCTTCGCATCGATCAGGTTCACTGCCGGACAGAGAGCAAAGAAGTCATGAAGAAGCATGAGGATCTTCGCACCCTGTTCTCTCTTAAGACGCAGGATACGCTCCAGGGTTCCATAGAGATTCTGGTAAGTTACAAGCTCGTTGATCCAGATCTCATCCACACGCATCAGCTCTCCAAGAGCAGTTTCCAGATCGTTGGCAAAAAATTCCATCTCATACTGCTTATACTGATACGTAAAGTAAAAACGGTTGCTTACGATATTATAGCGGATAGTTACAAAACGGTATCCTTCCCGCAGTGCCAGACGCCTTTTCTCAACAAGATAAGCCGTAGCTCCACCACCCAGATCATGGTCAAAAGCCACAATGGTAGGCACATCCAGTTTCTTATTGAGAAGTTTCATTTCCACATAAAGCCTTACCGGACGGAGCGGATCTCTTCTGCAGTAATCTGCGGTATCCTTGTTGTAGTCCGGATGCTTGCGGAGCAGTGCATCACTGTGCTCTTTCAGAAGGCGCTGTTTCTCCTCGGACGGGAAGCTTCCACCATGCTTGTGATATACAAACAGGTTATCTACATGTACGTTCTCATAACCTGCTGCTATGGCACGCTGACACCAGTCATTTTCCTCTCCGTAGCCTTTTCCGAAGTTCTCCTCATCCAGAAGTCCGACTTCTCTGATTGCTTTCAGGTTCATACCCATGCAGAATCCCACACCGGTAGGCATGGCCGGATACTGCGGGCGGATCATACGGAATTCGTCATCGATCTCCCACAGCGGCATTCCCTCGAACAGCTTGTTATCCCGGCAGAAATCCGGGAAACTGCAGATGGTTCCACAGGTGGTAAACGGTGTGGTGGTCGCAATTTTTTCCTTTGCGAAGATGGGAAGCATCAGGCGCTCCAGCCATTCTTCCGGAACCTCCACATCTGTATTTACAAGGGCAACGTGATTTTCCGCCATCTTTAACGCACGGTTTACGGACGGAAGGAAGCCCATATTGGTCTCATTATTAAGAAGTACCACATTGTCATGCTCAGCGGCATATTTTTCCAGATATTTTCCTACTTCCAAGTCCGGGCTCTTGTCATTTACAATGATCAGGCGATACGGAACCTTTGTCTTCTCAATTCCGGAAAACAGGGCGTCAAAATACTCCAGACCATTATAAACCGGCACGATCACATCCACCTTCTGCTGATAAACAGCCTGTGGATAATCTTTTCTCACACTGCGGACATAACGCTGTTTGAAGTGGCGGAGATTTCCGATACTCTTCGGATCTTCAATGGCATATACCAGAAGTTCCTTCTGATCTCTGGTTCCGGGAATCTTTCCAATGAGGAATCTTCCGGTATCTGCTGCTGTTCCGTATTCCAGAAAAACAGAAATCTCTGCCGGCGCAAGAACCGTTGCCAGGAAAGAAAATCCCGCACTTTCCGCCTCCGGCTTTCCAATGGCATTGGCTACATCCGTACGGTAGATCGTAGTACAGGAAGCTTCCTGAAGCTTCTGTGTTCCCTGATAAAATACGATCCTTGGCTGTCCCATGGAAGCAAATGTAGGATCAAATGCCCAGCCAATGGCATTTAAAGTACCATTTTCATAATGGAAAAAATCAACACTTCCCATACAGGTAGGAGTTGCCTCCACTCCCATCACAGTTGCTGGCTCTGTATGATAATGGAGAACTTTTTTGACCAGCCTTTTCACCTGAGCTTTTTTGCCAGGATGACGCAGTGCCTCTTCCTGCATACGGGCTGCCTCTTCCGCCGCCTGTTTTGCTGCACGTTCGGCCTCTTTTTTAACTCTTTCCTGTTCCCTGCGTACTTCCCGTTCTTTTTCAAATGCCAGAAGCTTTTCCACATCCGGAAGCTCCAGACAGTCAAGTTTTCCCTCAATTACGATCTTATCTACATTTTCCGGGTGTGTAACGTGAATAAGATAAAAACCATCGGTTGTAAAAAATGCGGTTATACTGTTGTCCACCTTCATATGAACACCCTGCGGCACAAGTTCTGCACTGCATCCGCAGTCCAGGCGCTCTACTTTTACTTTCAGGAAATGACCGTTTGCCGGATTCCATCGGAGATTCTTTATCCCCTCAATTTCGGAAAGATCAAACTCCACCCGAAAACGGTTTCCTGTAAGTTTTCCCTCTGCATAAAGCGTATGTTCTTCACAGAAGCCCTCACCAAGATCATAGTAAATCTTACTGTGCATCTGGTGTTTTTCTCTTTCTCTGTTCACCAGCTCTGTTACGGAAACCGGTACTTTTTTCTGTTCAAACGGAAGCAGGGATCCACATCCAACATACTCATAAACAAAATGCATGGTCCATTTCATGAAGATCTCATAATCTGTGTAACCGATTTCAAATTCTGCCATCATATCATCTTCATGTATCAGCTGTGGCAGCTCCGGAATATGAGTATACAGTTCATGGATCAGACGCCACATAATGAAATTCACCGGTACAGGAAAATCAAACATCCATTCATAATCAATGATCTGATTTTGGCTTTCACCCATGAAAATATTACTGCAGATCAGATCCACATTGGCAGGGCAGACACATTCATAATCTGTTCTTCCGGGATATTTTCCAAATACCTCACAGAACTCTTTCGTTCTGTAATCCATGATCCTGCGGGACTGGAAAAAATCCTGATGGAAATTCTTAAGAAGTCCTTTGAGCTCCCCGGTTTTTCCTTCATGAGCAAGTTCAGCGATTTCCTGATGAAGAGTTTTTCCGGTAAGAAGCGGATAGCTGACTTTTCCGTTTTCTGCCTTGCATGGAAGATTTTTATATTTATCAGAGCCTGTTTTTTCCGCTCCAAGCTTTTCCAGGGTCTTCAGGAACCACTCTGCCTCAGGCACCATGGCCTCTTTTTCTGCACGGACCTCTCCGTTCTCACGAACGATCTTTGTCAGAAGCCGAAACTTTTCCTTTCGTTCCTGATTCAGTTTTACATAGAGAATTTCTTCCTTCTCCTGTCTTTCTGTTCTTCCGGCTTCCACAAGGAAAGAATTCACAAAACTGCTCAGGATCTTCTCTTTTTCAAAAGCTTTTACCCCTGCATGTTCTGAGAAAAGATCCGCTGTCTTATCTGTGTACACCGGATAGTTTCTTCCATAGGAATTGGTATAAAGGCTCTCATCTGTAAAAATTTCTGTAGGAAATTTGTAATCCGGGTACGGGTAATAAAAGTGCAGAAAAGGAAAGCCGCTGTTTTCCAGCAGCTCTCCCAGTTCATTCTTGGAAAAGGTGCGCACAGACTGATTTCCCGGATATCCGTTGATTCCGAAAAAGTGAAGATCTGTGTGATCCTCCGGTGCTCCGGCAAAGTACTTCAGTCCCAGTCGGTTCTCGATGGCGATCAGAAGTCTTCCCTCCGGTTTCAGGTATGCACCCATACGCTGAAGAAATGTCTCGTAAGGAGTTTTTCCTTCCGTAAAACTCATGGCATACTCCAGAACACCGTTTACTACCACATAGTCGAATTTCTCCGGAAAAGTCATGTCGTTGAGATTTCCAACCATGATCGTGAGATTTTCTTTATCATTGTTTCTTGCATAATTTATGTCTGCACGACGCTTGGAAAGCTCCACTGAAGTCACATGCCCGGCCTTGCGGCAAAGCATTCCGGTAATAGCTCCGCATCCGGCTCCGATCTCAAGAACGGAATCCGTCTCTTTCAGAGGGTACCAACTTAAAATATTCTCCCGCAGTCCGGAAAAATGATAGACCATGGGAAAACTCACTTCATCCTCCGGCAGGTCCTCAAACGATTTCCCTTCCTGTGCCATTTTCAGAAGTGTTTCCTCGATATCCCCATCGGAATAATGATCCTTCGCCGTATAATAATCTAAATTCAACTCCGCCATAGTAGTTCCTCCACTTATTTCACAGATACTTTGGAAAACATGTCAAAATATCCCACTGCTTTTTTATCTGTGATCACCGTCAGATTGCACACATCATAAAGCCGGTGAAATACGGTAAAATCGCCGTCTTTATATCCTGTGCAGCCCAGACAAAGCATATATTCTCCTGCCTCCAGCGGCATTATCTGTTTAAAAGTAATCTCCCGCACATCACCGGCTTTCTGCGGTTTCACAGGAGTGTGTTCATACATGGTGTTTGTTCCTGTGATTTCCGTACCTTTCAGATCTTTCAGTGTGAATGCAAAAATCGGGTCATTGACATCTGCCTGAAAGCGTACCTTCATCTGAACAGAAAATTCTTTACCTTTTTCGATCACATTTGTAATCATTCCGGTATCATCCCGGATCGCAAAATCCTCGATCTCTCCAAGCTTACTGCCATACTCAAGAACCTTCGGATTCAGATTCAGGCTGTCTTTCATAGCCCTGCCGCCTCCGGCATGCTCTTTTTTCGACACATTTTCTCCAGCTGTGCCATCTGTCAGCTGACCATCCTGCCCTGCTTCTGCATTCTCTGCACCTTCCTCCAGATCTGCATCATCATACTGATTCACCAGCACACGACGGTAGAGATTGACCATCTCCTTGGCGCCACCTTCCGCAAGCTTTTCTCCTTTGTTGAGAAGAACAACCCGATCGCAGTATTTTCCGATACTGCTCAGGTCGTGGCTTACGAACAAAATGGTCTTACCCATTTCCTTGAACTCCTCGAATTTCCGGTAACATTTTGCCTGGAAAAATACATCACCTACGGAAAGCGCCTCATCAACGATCAGGATCTCCGGATCGATATTGATGGCCACCGCAAAAGCCAGACGCACGAACATACCACTGGAGTATGTTTTTACCGGCTGATGGATAAACTCTCCAATATCTGCAAAATCCAGGATAGACTGCAGCTTGGCATCAATCTCCTCTCTGGAAAAACCGATCATACTTCCGTTGAGATATACATTCTCAAGTCCGGAATATTCTCCGTTAAATCCTGCTCCAAGCTCCAGAAGAGCGGAAATCCTTCCATTTACGGAAACTTCTCCACCTGTAGGAGAAAGTACGCCTGTGATGATCTTCAGGATCGTAGATTTACCAGATCCATTGGTTCCGATGATTCCTACTGTTTCCCCTTTATGCACCTGAAAAGATACGTGGTTCAGAGCATAGTGCTCTTTATATTTCTTTTTTCTGGATAATCCCAGAGACTCTTTAAGACGGTCCATGGGATTATCGTAAAGTTTATACATTTTACTGACATCATTTACTGAAATCGCAATATCTTCTGCCATTTTTAACCTCACTTTTGTGTAAATCGTTCACTCTCACAATCTGTCGCCGTTTTGCTGTTTTTCTGCGTACTGAGCAAGTTTCCGCAGGAGACTTCCCTGATTCGATCAAAGAACGTCTGCAAAATGCGGTTTCAGACGTTTGAATATTACAGATCCCAGTCCGAAAAGCAGGATCGTAACCACCCAGAAATAGATCGTCCATGAAGCATGGTTCCAGATTCCGACATGACCAAGCATGGAATCACGATAACCCGTAACTACATAGTACATCGGATTCAGCTTGAACAGCTTGATCAGCCATGGATGTGAAGACAGCATATTGATATCCCACATGATCGGTGTAAGCCATACGCCAACCTGGAGAAAAATGCTGATGATCTGGGTCAGGTCACGGAAAAAAATGACGATTGCACTTGTGGCATACACAAGCCCCAGTACCAAAAGGAAGGTACAGATGGAATAATAAATGATCTGCAGTGTATATAAACTTGGTGTATATCCATAACATGCGCACAAAATAAGTGCGAACACTACAAAAAACACATGCACAAAAAGTGCGGAAATGATCTTCACGATGGG
>OICR01000162.1_pt1 | contig 33619 bp, 35 predicted proteins | sample 1581321 | NCBI WGS metagenome assembly OICR01 (sample SAMEA3882557, study PRJEB24775) | human gut metagenome | biome: human-associated habitat; feature: intestine environment; material: feces | place: Netherlands | collected 2009/2010
GTTTCAGATCTGCGATCACATCTTCCATTCGGGTATAACGGCGATCCACGCTCTTCTGTGTACATTTCAGTATGATCTGTTCCAGACTGTACGGAAGATCCGGTGTATACACACTTGGCGGAACCATTTCTTCCTGAAGATGCTTGATCGCAATGGCAACGGTCGTATCTCCGTCAAAAGGTACTCTTCCTGTTACCATCTCATACAGTGTGATTCCCAGAGAATAAATATCACTCTTCTCATCGCTGTATCCGCCTCTCACCTGCTCAGGAGAGCTGTAATGTACAGATCCCATCACATTGGAACTGATGGTGTTGGATGACGCAGCTCTGGCAATTCCAAAATCCGTCACCTTCACTTTACCATCTGTGGAAATAATGATATTCTGCGGTTTCACATCTCTGTGCACGATTCCATGGCTGTGTGCAGCCTCCAGTCCCATTGAGACCTGGATAGCAATACTTGTAGCTTCTTTGATAGAGAGCTTGCCTTTTTTGGAAATATATTCCTTCAGGGTGATTCCCTCGATCAGTTCCATGACAATGTAATAAACACCACCGTCATCTCCTACGTCAAATACATTGACAATATTCGGATGGGTAAGACCGGCTGCAGCCTGAGCCTCACTTCTGAATTTCTTGATGAACGTGGTGTCCTCCCGAAATTCCGGTTTCAGGACCTTCACTGCCACAAAGCGGTTCAGCTTATGATCCATAGCCTTATAGACATCTGCCATTCCGCCAGTTCCGATTTTTCCTACGATCTCATAGCGCTCGGCTATGATCATTCCCGTCTTCAACATGTTTCCACCTCATTCGTGAATGGTTCTACCAGTACGATTGCAATATTATCCTTACCACCATTCTGATTTGCTTCCCGAAGGAGCGCACTGCCCTTCTGATCAATATCTGCTTCCGGATCGGATATGATCTCTTCAATCTTCTCATCTGCAACCATATTGCTGAGACCATCTGAACACATAAGGATCGTACATCCCTCCTCAAGTTTCAGGTCAAAAAAGTCCACATCCACCGTTTTCTCTGCGCCAAGTGCCCGTGTAATAATGTTCTTATCCGGATGGTTCCGTGCTTCCTCTTCACTGATCTCACCCATTTTCACCATTTCCTGAACCAGTGAATGGTCTCTGGTGATCTGGTGGATTCCGTCCTGGATCACGTACAAACGGCTGTCACCTACATTGGCCACATAGGCATACTGATCTACAATAGTCGCCACTACCATAGTGGTTCCCATGCCCCGGAGGTTCTCGTCTTCCTGCGCACGGTTTCTGATCTCCGTATTTGCAGTTTCTATCGCATGACGAATAACCTTCACCGGATTGTAATCCGCATCTTCACGGATTTCATCCACAAGGATCCGTACTGCATGTGAGGATGCATAGTCACCGGCGTTATGGCCACCCATCCCGTCCGCGACTGTGAATAGATTAGGCAGATTTCCTACCGGACCTTCAGACACAAACACGTAATCCTGATTCATCTTCCGCTTCTGCCCTACATCAGTAGCTGAGTATATCCTCATGTCACTTCTCGCTTTCTGTTTTTTCCATGTAACTTTTTCTTAGCTGTCCACAGGCACCGTCAATGTCACTGCCCATTTCCCTTCTAATAGTAACATTAATTCCGTATTTTTCAAGTTTTATTTTGAAATTCTCCACAGCCTGTCGAGTAGACCTCACATAGGAACGCTCCTTGATCGGATTAACCGGAATCAGATTCACATGACAGTTAATCCCCTTAATACGGCCGGCCAGCTGTTTTGCATCTTCCTCACTGTCATTCACACCAGCCACAAGGCTGTACTCAAAAGTGATCCTTCTGCCTGTTTTGTCGAAGTAGTTTCTGCAGGCATCCAGAACCTCATCCATGGAATATTTATTGGCGATCGGCATCAGTTCCTGACGTTTCTCATCATTAGGCGCATGAAGAGAAAGCGCCAGCGTGATCTGCAGTTTCTCTTCTGCCAGATCATACATTTTCGGAACAATGCCACAGGTAGAAACCGTTACATTCCTCTGACTGATGCCAAGTCCGTTTTCGTCGGTAAGTATCCGGATAAAACGGACAAGATTATCATAATTGTCCATCGGCTCACCGGTTCCCATCACTACCACGTTTGCCACCCGTTCTCCGGTATCTGCCTGTATCCGGTAGATCTGGTCCAGCATCTCGGAAGGTTTCAGGCATCTGGTCAGGCCTCCGATGGTAGAAGCACAGAACCGGCAGCCCATACGGCACCCTACCTGTGAGGAAATACATACAGAGTTTCCGTGATGATATCTCATAAGAACACTCTCGATCACATTTCCGTCTTCCAACTGGAACAGGTATTTCCTGGTTCCGTCGATTTTTGAAATCCTCACATCTGCCTGGCTGAGTGCTGTGATCGGATAAACCGACAGTTTCTCGCGGAGGCTTTTGGAAAGATTTGTCATTTCATCCCAGGAGGTAACCAGCTGCTGATGAAGCCATGCATAGATCTGCTTTGCGCGGAAAGGCTTTTCGCCAATCTCTGTCATCAGATTTTTCAGTTCCTCCATTGTCATGGATTTTATATCTGTCATTTTTATTATTTCCTTCTGAATCTGGCAATAAAGAATCCGTCTGTCTTATGTATCCCCGGCAGAAGCTGCAGATACCCGAGTTTTGTGGATTTGCAGTGAAGTTCTTCCGGAATATACGGGTCCAGACTTTCCAGTCGAAACGGATAGTTCTTTAAAAACCATAATACATTTTCTTCGTTTTCCTCACGGGCAATGGTACAGGTGCTGAAGATCAGTGTTCCATCCGGCTTCACATATTTCGCCGCCTTATCCAGGATCATTCTCTGGAGCATTACAATTTCTTCCTGTTTCTGTGGTGTTGCCCGATATTTGATCTCCGGCTTCTTACCGATAACTCCATATCCGGAGCAGGGTACATCTGCGATAACGATATCCGCTGCCTGCTCGGAATCCGGATCATATACGGTCGCATCCTGAACCTTCGCATCTACATTGATCACACCGGTTCTGTGGATATTCTCCTTGATAAGGTCTGCCTTATACTGGCTTACATCCCTTGCATCCACATTTCCATAATCACCCATTTTATCGGCAGCATGAATACTTTTTCCACCCGGTGCCGCACACATATCGATAATGTAATCGCCCTTTTTCGGACTGGCTGCCTCTGCCACCAGCATGGAGCTGATATCCTGCACAAGGATCTTTCCCTGGAGGAATGCATCCAGTGTCAGGATATGATTGTAATCCGAAATCTTCAGGGCATACGGAAGGTATGGTGCCTGCTGTACTGTCACTCCCTGTGCTTTCAGGCTTGTAACAATCTCCTTAAGAGAAGCCTTATGCGTCCGGCACCGCACAGTGATCGGTCTTTCTGTCAGAAAATCTTCCAGGATCTTCTCGGTTGTCTTCACACCGTAGGCAGCTTTCCATTTTTCTACAAGATATTCCGGCATGGAATATTTCACAGAGAGATAACGTACCTCGTCTTCCTCTCTGGATGGAAGTTCCAGTTTTCCTATTTCCCTGGCAATCGTGCGAAGTACACCGTTAACAAAAGGTTTCAGATTATAAAAGCCTTTTCTCTGTGCCAGCTTTACAGCCTCATTGCACACAGCACTGTCCGGAACACTGTCCATAAATTTCAGCTGATATACCGCACTTCTTAAAATCTCACGGATCTGTGGTTTCATCTTATTTACAGGAACCTTGGAAAAAGAATCGATCACATAATCAATGTATATCCTGTATTCCAGGGTTCCCTCACATACTCTCGTTATAAAACTACGTTCCTGTTTTGGAAGGAACTGATATTTGGAAAGGGCATTGCGGATCGCAATGTGGCTGTGCTCGCCTTCCTCCTCAATCTCCAGCAGGATCTCAAGAATCAGTTCTCTTGTATTTACTCCGCTGTTAATCACGATCTCTACCTCCTGCAAGGATAATCAGTCTCAGAAGCTGTAAAATCGATGCTGCCAGAGCTGCCACATAAGTAAGCGCTGCCGCTGTCAGTACTTTTCTTGCTCCTTTTTTTTCATCTGTACCCAAAATCCCGGTACTTTCCAGCATTTTCAGCGCTCTGGAAGACGCATTGACCTCAACCGGCAAAGTTACCAGCTGAAAAAGTACTGCCAGTGAAAACAGAACAATTCCCAAAGTCACCAGAGGACGGATGGAAAAGATCAGTCCCGCAATAAACAGCGGCCAGGAAAGCTGTGAGCCGATATTGGCTGCCGGTACAATGGCAGATCGGATGTTCAGAGGCGCATAATTGATGGCATCCTGGATCGCATGTCCGCATTCATGGGCTGCCACGCCTACTGCTGCCAGTGAATTTCTTCCATAAATATCCTCAGAAAGGGAAACTGTTTTTGTTCTTGGATCATAGTGATCGGTCAGGCTTCCCCTGATCGGAACCACCTGCACATCCGTGATACCTGCTGCCCTTAAGATCCTCTGTGCAGCTTCCGCGCCAGTGATCCCGGAATGATTCCGAATCTTTTTATAAACAGCAAACGTACTGTGCAGTTTCGCGGATGCAACCAGAGAAAGCAGCATTCCGATCACAAGCAGCAGAACCGTGGGGTCCATCCCCCAGCCATAATAACCATATCCGTACATCGCTTATCACTCCCTGGAATCTTTAAACATGTCTCCTGGTTTCAACTGATAGCCCCGCAGAAAAGCATCTACTTCCATCCGTTTCTTGCCTTCCAGCTGTACTTCATGAAGTACCAGCACATTCTGTCCGCAGGCTACCTGAATTCCTTCTTTATCTGCGGCAAGTACAGTTCCCGGTACTTTCCCGGCCTGCGTTTTCAGTACAGAAGCCTTCCAGACCTTCAGCGTTTTTCCATTGATAAAGGTAAAAGCACTCGGCCACGGGTTGAGGCCTCTTACCAGCCGCTCCAGTTCTTCTGCACTTTTTCCAAAATCCAGAAGTCCCATTTTTTTGGAGATCATGGCTGCATATGGTGTCGGGCTTTCTTCCGGCTGTTTTTCGCGGGTGGCAGTTCCGTCAAAGATAGACGGCAGTGTCTGTACCAGAAGCTCTGCTCCTGCCACAGCAAGCTTATCAAACAGGCTTCCTCCTGTCTCATCCTCTGAAAGTGGCACTACGATCCTGGAAATCATATCCCCGGTATCCAGGCCGGTTCCCATCTGCATGATAGTAACGCCGGATTCTTTTTCTCCGTCGATCACAGCCTGTTGGATCGGCGCTGCTCCACGGTACTTCGGAAGAAGGGATGCATGGATATTGATACATCCGAATTTCGGCATATCAAGGATACTCTTTGGAATGATCTGTCCAAATGCCGCTACAACGATAATATCCGGTGCAAGACTTTTAAGCTTCTCCACAAACTCCGGATCTCTTACTTTTACCGGCTGCAGTACCGGAATCTCATGTTTCAGTGCTTCTTCTTTTACAGGGGTAGGCATCATGGTCTTACCTCTGCCCTTAGGTTTGTCCGGCTGTGTGATCACTGCCTCGACCTCATATCCGTTCTCTACCAGCGCCGCAAGTGGTGCCACCGCAAAGTCCGGAGTTCCCATATAAACAATTTTCATATTATCCCGCCTTTAGTCTTCTTCATCATAAGTTACCTTGTGAAGTTCTCCCTCCACAAGCTCTGTATACATTTTTCCATCAAGATGATCGATCTCGTGGCAGAACGCTCTTGCGAGAAGTCCCTCTCCCTCATAGATCTGCTCTTCCATATTTACATCAAGAGCTTTTACTTTCACATAGTTCGGACGTGTTACCTGTCCTGCCATTCCAGGAACACTTAAGCATCCCTCATCACCGGTCTGCTCACCGCTGGTCTCAAGGATCTCCGGATTGATCAGGACAATCGGGCCTTCCCCTACATCAATTACAACAATACGTTTCAGGATTCCCACCTGTGGTGCCGCAAGGCCTACGCCCATTGCATCATACATGGTATCCAGCATATCTGTAATCAGTTCTCCGATCCTTGGTGTCATTTTGTCCACTGTGCGGGATTTTTTTGTCAGTACAGAATCACCCTGTACACGAATTGTTCTAAGTGCCATTTTTTCTTCTCCTTTAACTCATCTGCAGCGATTTCCTTTCTTTATGAAATCGTTACATCATATCATATTGTATATATATTTTCCGGAATCCGGAATTTATCTCTATATATTTCTCCAGCTTTTCTCTGACTGCTGTGAGAAAACGTATATCTGCATGCTTCAGATGGATCACCTGACGGTAAACATCTTTTACTTTCCCGACAGACGCCGCCGCAGGGCCGATCATATGAAGCTCCTCTTTCGGACTTACCCTGCGGATAAAAACTTCTATATAATACATGGCTTTTTTGAGAAGTTCCTCATCCTGGCAGGCGCCAAAAACTGTCATCATATGAGCTACCGGCGGATAATCCAGAAGCATCCGGTACATCATCTCTTCTTTATAAAATTTCTCATAGTCCTGAATGGCTGCTGCCTGAATACTGTAGTGCTCCGGCTGATACGTCTGTATCACCGCATGCCCCGCCTTATTTCCTCTGCCGGAACGCCCAACCGCCTGGGTAAGGAGCTGAAATGTCCGTTCCCCGCAGTGATAATCATCCATGTTCAGTGAAAGATCTGCAGCGATCACACCTACCAGCGTCACATCCGGGAAATCATGTCCTTTAACGATCATCTGCGTTCCCACCAGAATGTCCGCCTCATGTCTGGCAAAAGCTGCCAGGATCTTCTCATAACTGTCTTTTGTCCTTGTGGTATCAAAATCCATTCGAAGGACACGGGCTTCGGGAAATTCTTTTTCCAGGACTTTCTCGATCTGCTGGGTTCCGGCTTTAAATCCACCGATATGCGGAGAACCACAGGAAGGACAGGATTCCGGTTTCGCAATTTCATAGCCGCAGTAATGACAGACCAGACGGTTGCCATTATGTTCACTTAAAGACACATCACAGTGCGGACATTTCATCACGTGCCCACATGCCCTGCAGGAAACAAAACCTGCATAACCCCGCCGGTTCAGAAACAGCATAACCTGTTCCCTGTTCTTAAGTGCATGATCCATCTGCTGTTTCAATTCCATACTCAGCACGGAACGGTTACCTTTTTTTAATTCTTCCCGCAAATCAACAATTGATACCTGGGGAAGCGGCCGTTCTTCATAACGAGCGTTTAATCGTACCAGAAGATATTCTCCGTCACAGGCATGACTGTAAGCCTCCAGTGACGGTGTTGCAGATCCCAGAACAATACGGGCATGTTCCATGCCTGCTCTCTGAATGGCTGTTTCCCTGGCATGATACCTTGGTGTATTTTCACTTTTATAGGTGGGTTCATGTTCTTCATCGATAACGATCAGTCCCAGATTGGAAAACGGGGTGAACAGCGCAGATCTGGGTCCCACCATCACCTGCACCTCGCCACGTTTCGCTCTTTTGAACTGGTCATAACGTTCTCCCTGGGAAAGTCTGGAATTCAGGACAGAAACTTTATCTCCAAACATGGCATAAAAACGCCGGACTGTCTGATAGGTAAGAGCAATTTCCGGAATCAGCACAATGGCCTGTTTTCCCTCTTCCAGTACTTCCTGGATCAGCCTCATGTAAACCTGCGTCTTTCCGCTTCCGGTCACTCCAAAAAGAAGTGCAGGTCTCGGTTCCGGTTTCTGCCATTCCTGAAAAATCTCTGCAACGGCTTCCTGCTGTTCCTGATTCAGAGAAAGTTCCCCGTCCTCTTTTACCAGTCCACTGTTTTTCGGAATGCGGTACATTTCCTGGCTTTCAATCTTTATAAGGCCCTTTTTTTCAAAAAAATCCAGGACAGAAATACTGGCTCCAAGCTCTTTTGACGCATAGGTATAATCCAAACTTCCTGCCTCCAGAATTGCCCTCAGAAATCTTTCACGAGCTTTAAAGCGACTGCCTTCCAGTTCTTCCAGAAGCTTCTGTGCACGCGCTTTCTCCCCGGTAAAAAAGATCAGCTTTTTTTCTTTGGCTCTTACTTTATCTTTTACAGGAAGTACTGTTTTCAGTGCCTGGATCATGGTAGAACCATACGTTTCTTTCATCCATGCCGCAAGTGCGATCAGTCTGGATTCCGTTGTTTCACTGTCCGTGGACACTCCCTGGATTTCCTTCGTCTTCGAGGCATCATATTTGGCTTCTGTAGAAGTTCCGATCACATAACCCTTTCGGAGTGTATTTCCCTTCCCGAACGGTACAGTAACCACAACGCCTGGTTTTATGGCCGGTTCCAGTTCTTCCGGAATGCGGTACTGAAAATCCCGGTCAACTTTCTCATGAGAAATGTCAATGATCACATCTGCATAGACCATCCGATTACGCTTTCCGATCTTCTTCCAGGATTTCCCGGATCAGAACTCTCTCATCCATCGGATATTTCTTACCCTTGATCTCCTGGTAATCCTCATGTCCTTTTCCTGCGAGGACAATGATATCTCCCGGTTCTCCATGATGGATCGCATAGGCAATAGCCTCCTTACGGTCAGGGATCTCTACATATTTACCATCGGTTTTCGCCATTCCGATCTTGATATCATCGATGATGGCCTGAGGATCTTCATCACGTGGATTATCAGAAGTGATGATCGTGAGATCTGCCATCTTGCCGGAAACCTCACCCATCTCATAGCGGCGGAGCTTGGAGCGGTTTCCCCCACATCCAAACAGGCATACCAGTCTGTGCGGGTTATATTCCTTCAATGTTCCAAGAAGGCTCTCAAGCGCCATGGCATTGTGCGCATAATCGATCATCAGCGTAAATTCGTCGGATACCTTGATCATCTCAATACGACCTTTCACCTTGGCTACTTTCAGCGCTTTGATGATATTCTCTTCAGATACTTTGAAATGACGGCAGATGGCGATGGCTGTCAGGGAATTGTAAATACTGAATTTGCCAGGAATATCGATCTCCACCGGAAAATCAAGAAGTCCCTTTACATGGTAGGAAATTCCAAGATATCCTTTTCTTCCCACCAGTTTCGCATCTTCTGCACGGAGATCCGCTTTTTCAGAAAATCCGTATGTCTCAAGCTCACAGGTATGGCCATCGATAATACGTTCAAAATGTTCATCATCACGGTTTACGATACCAACCTTACATTGTTTCAGAAGCATGGATTTACAGTGAAGATAATCATCGAAATCTTTATGTTCATTCGGTCCGATATGATCTGGCTCAATATTTGTGAAAATTCCAAAATCAAAGACAAATCCCTGGGTTCTGTGGAGCATCAGTCCCTGTGAAGAAACCTCCATAACTACCGCGTCGCAGCCCGCTTCAACCATATCATGGAAATATTTCTGAACCATATACGATTCCGGTGTTGTATTGGCTGCCGGGATATGTTTCTCTCCAATAATGGCTTCGATCGTTCCGATCAGGCCAACCTTATATCCTGCATTTTCAAGGATAGACTTCACCATGTAAGTGGTGGTTGTCTTACCCTTGGTTCCCGTGATTCCGATCGTTTTCAGTTTCTTCGCCGGATGTCCGAACCATGCTGCGGAAATAAACGCCATGGCAAAACGGGTATCTTCCACCTGGATCACAGTTACATCTGCCGGAGCTTCCACCGGTTCTTCTACGATGAGAGTTTTTGCACCTTTTGCCACAACATCCGGCACGAATTTATGGCCGTCCACAACTGCGCCTCTGATGCAGATAAAAAGACTTCCCTCTTCTACTTTACGGGAATCATACACAACAGAAGAAACTTCCTGGTCTGTATTTCCCTGAAGGCATTTGTATTCAAGATGTTCTAATAAGGATAAAAGTTTCATTTTTTCTCCTCCATTTTCCCTTTTTCCGGCTGCCAGATGACAGTCAGGATACGGGAAGGCATACTGTTCTTATTTTGTGTACATACCATATAGAATAGCACACCTGCCCCCTGTTTTCAACGTTTCTTTACGCCAGGACACTCCCTGTAAAAAGCCAGTTTATTATTGTTTTCACCAGAACACGCAATGTCATTTTCCGCCATAGATCCGGGCATATTTTCTTCGCAGCCAGAGAACTCCCATCCCCGTCACCCCAGCACTCACTGCCAGCAGTACAAACAGCGACGGCTCCGTATTGTCGCCCGTCTGTGGATGAGAAGATGCTGCCCTTGCCATTTCTTCCTGTCCGGAAGAAGAATCTCCTCCTGTCTTTTCCTCAGGGCTTTCTTCTGGTGTCGGTGTCTCGTTTCCTTCTACTGTGATCTCGGCGGATGCCTCCATCTGTTTCTCACCGGTTTCCTGGCTTGTGACGGTTACCTTGTTAAAAAGCTTCTGATTTACCGTTTTTTCCGGGATCTTCACCTCTGCCTGAAGGGATACTGCTTCCCCTGGCGCTATTTTTTCGATCAGAGCTTTGGTTTTCGTACTGTTTAATGTAATCCCTTCCTGTTCCACAAAACGAGCCTCAATCCCCTCTGCCTGAAAACGTTCTGTCCCCACAACAGAATGAAGTGTTTTTTCCCCTGTATTGATGATGCAGATCTGATAAGTGACTGTTTCTCCTGGCATTGCAGTCTCTCTGTCCGCTGTTTTCTTTACAGAAAAATCTGCTTTCAGCGGCTGCAGCGGACTGACCATCTGCGCTTTCCGAAAAATCATCTCCTCCGGCCGTCCCTTTACTTTCGCACCTGCTTCTACTTTATGTTCCAGATCTTTTTCCTGTTCATTTAAAAGCGGTGCCAGAATATAAAAACTCCGCTTCTCGCCGGCTTTCAGCTCTGCCACCTCTGCATCTGCACCTTCTCCGTCAAGTCCCTCAGCCTCCTCCCACTGCTGTGTGATCTTCGGGCAGGAAAAGCTGCTGGTCATTTGTATATCGATCAGATCCACATCGCCGGTATTAGCAAGGTCCACACGGTAGCGGATGGTCTTCCCTGCTTTCATTTCTTCCGTCTCTGAAGTCAGAGAAAGTGTCATATCTGCTTTTTCTGTGTCTGCATCCGCAGAAGGCGAAATTTCCTCCGGTTCTTCTTCCGGCATTTCCTCAGGTTCTTCCGCGTCTTCCGTATCTTCGGACATATCTTCCTCCATATCCATATCTTCCTCTTCAACACCTTCCAAAGGCAGTGCAGCACTTTCTACATTTTCTCCTCCGGTCTCCGTTCTCTCCTGTGTGCTCTCACTCTCTTCCTCCGGCGCTTCATTCTCTTTGCATACTGTTTCCCCGGATGCCAGCTCCTCCATGTGCTCATATCCATCCTCCTTTTCCCGGTCATCTGACAATTCCTGTCCCGACTGAAGTTCAGAATCCGCAGCCATTCCCGGTTGAACACTTCCAAACAGCACAGTTCCGGCCACTGCAGCCGCAACTGTGATCTGCTTTATCTGTTTCCATATTCTGTTTTTCATTTCAATTCTCCATTTCTGCCTGTTATGGCATTATCTTTTACACATTCACTTTTAACAGAAGCTTACTTTTCCACAGACAAAGGCATCCCTCCCCGGAAAAACGGTGCATAACCGTCGGCAAAACAATATTTATCAGTAAAAATAGGATTTCTGCATCGAACTGATGCGTGAATATATTCCGCAGAACACGGACTTAAGACTCTTCCAATGTAGCACATTCCTCAATCAGGTGCAACCAGATATAAAAATTATAAAGTTTGTTTAAACTTTCTTTATAAATTTTCGATTTCTTTTAGATTACCGACATAATTTAAACATATTTCCTCTATATAATAGGTCTTGGATAGATGAAAAACCACTCTCTATCTCCCCCCTCAAAAAATAGTAGGAAATGAACCGCCTGACCGAATCAGGCGGTTTTTCCTTGTCTGAAAATTCACGGCCTGACAACTATCTGTAAACCGTATTCATCTAAAATTCTATTGCATTTCCAACATAGGTCTTTTATAATAAAATATAATACTCGTTACTATTGAACAGTAACCAATTTTAAAGAGAAATGAGGTATTTCCTATGAGCGAAAAAACTGTAGTAGTTGCATTAGGCCACCGAGCACTTGGTACCACACTTCCTGAGCAGAAAACAGCCGCCCGACTTGCAGCCAAGGCAATCGCAGACCTGGTTGAAGAGGGAACCCGCGTGGTAATCTCCCACAGCAACGGTCCGCAGGTAGGGATGATCCACACCGCAATGAATGAATTCGGCAAGGCACATCCTGATTATACATTTGCACCAATGTCCGTATGTTCTGCCATGAGCCAGGGTTATATCGGCTATGACCTTCAGAACGCCATTCGTGCGGAACTTATTTCCAGAGGAATCTATAAACCTGTCAGCACCATTCTCACACAGGTTGTCATTGATCCATATGATGAAGCATTTTCCGAACCGGAGAAGATCATCGGTCGTGTCCTGAATGCAGAAGAAGCAGAAGCCGAGGAAGAAAAAGGAAACTTCGTCACAAAAGTAGGGGAAGGACAGTACAGAAGAATCCTTGCAGCACCGAAGCCACAGAAGATCGTGGAGATCGAGACCGTGAAGGTTCTTTCCCAGGCAGAGCAGATCGTTATCGCAGCAGGCGGTGGCGGAATCCCGGTTCTTGAGCAGGGTACCCAGCTGAACGGTGCCAGTGCTATCATCGAGAAGGACCGTGCAGCAGGACTTCTTGCAGAGGAACTGAACGCAGATACTCTGATGATCCTTACAAGTGTTGAGAAGGTAAGCCTTAACCACAACACCGATCAGGAATCTTATCTGGATACCATCTCCACAGAAGATGCGAAGAAATACATTGCAGACGATCAGTTCGCTGCAGGCTCCATGCTTCCGAAGATAGAAGCAGGTGTTTCCTTCGTTGAAAAAGGCACCGGACGCCGTACCATCATCACCGATATGGCTCACGCCAAAGACGGATACTGTGAGAAAACAGGAACCATCATTAAATAATTATCTATAAACACAGAATATAAAGTGAAATATAAATATCCACTTTGCCATGACAATATCCCGCAGAGAACTGCTGATCCTGCCAGCAGCTCTGCGGGATATTTTTTATACCGGAAAACTGGCGCAAAAAAACACAGATACAGCGCATAATGCCATATCTGTGTATTTTTATAATCTATGTCTTAATCTGTATCCGTTCAGACAGGCATCAAAAATCCATACTTTACTGCCTGGCTCCGCATCAGAGAACGGTTCCTCTGCCAATCTGTCCGGCCATTTTACATGGATTTTCGCTCAGCGATCTCCGCCATCTTCGCCTCATTCAGACGGGTATCTCCATGAACACGGCTGTAGGAAAGATATCCGTTCATACGGTCGATCTTCGTCAGGTTTCTGGAACCGCAGACCGGACACACATCCATCTCCAGCTCCTCGTGACCACAATCATCACAGTATGCGAGAGAAAGGTTCACGCCCTCATAATACCCCAGATCCATGGCTCTACGGATCAATGTACGGATGGCTTCTTTATTGTAGCCGATCGGATAACGTACATACTGGATCTTACCGCCATTGCAAAGCTCCCAGAAACGACCCTCCAGATCCTGTTTCTCGATCGGGGTTACATCCTCGGTTACATGGCAGTGGAAACTGTTGCTCACATATGGTCTGTCAGAAACACCCTCAATGATTCCGTACATCTTACGGAACTGTTCTACCTGAAGGCCGCAGAGACTCTCTGCCGGTGTTCCGTAGATTGCGTAAAGATAGCCATCTTCCTTCTTGTACTGATTTACCTTGTCATTGATATATTTCAGGACTTCCAGGGCAAACGCACCATCCTCTGCAATGGATTTTCCATTGTAAAGCTCCTGCAGCTCGTTGAGTGCTGTGATACCAAAGGAAGCTGTCATCGGCTTCAGGATCTTGCCGATTTTTTCATTCGGTTTCAGATGTCCACCGTAGAAACCACCCTCACAGTAGGCAAGAGGATTGGTAGACGCACGCATCTGTCCCAGATACTCATACGTACGAATATGCAGATTACGGATCATTTCCAGATAGAAATCCAGAACTTCATAGAAATCTCTGCTCTCCGCCCTGGCCTTGGCAAGGATCATCGGAAGATGAAGGCTTACCGCACCGATGTTAAAACGGCCCACAAAAACAGGCGTATCATTCTCATCTGCCGGTTCCATACCGCCACGCTCATACCACGGACTTAAGAAAGCACGGCATCCCATCGGGCTGATGACTTTTTTGTATTTCTTATACATGCTGGAGATATAGCCTGCTCCGGACATGGACAGCCAGTCCGGATACATGGTCTTGGAGGAGCACTCCACACCAGCCTCAAAAATATCCTCACAGCACTTTCCAGGACCGTGGATCTCTTTGTCATAGAGGAATACGATCTTCGGAAACAGTACCGGTTTCTTATGTCCGGCTTTTCCCTGGCCTCCCTGATGAACTTCAAGGAGAGAAACCGTACACATCTTCTCAAACTGCTCAGTTCCAAGACCAAGTGTTACTGTAACAAACGGATAATCGCCTCTGGAAGAACCAACCGTATTCAGCTTATACTCAATTCCCTGCCATCCCTGGTCATAATCCCTGCGGACTTTGTCAAGAGCATACTCGATCGCACGTTCCTCGCGGCCGCTCCAGCTCTCATCGGAGTATTTCAGAAATTCGGAAATATATTTATCATAGCTCTTCTTCGCATACGGTGCCAGGATCTTATCAACTTCCGGAACGGTAAAACCACCGTACTGCTGCGCCGCTGTGCTGAGGATGATATCGCCCATAACATCAAAGGCTGTGTCCAGAGTCTTCGGCTCATTATACCAGACATTACCCATCTCAAAACCGCCACTTAAAACAGCTGCCACATCGAACAGACAGCAATTCATGGTATCCAGACGTGCAGACTGATCATGAATATAAATATAACCGTCCTTACATGCCTGAAGCTCATTACGGTTCATAAAGAACTTCCGGTAAAGCTCCTTGTTCAGCTCATTAAAGATCAGGCTTCTCTTGGTTGCAACAAGCGCACTGTCTGTATTGGCATTGCTCTTATCACCGATGTAGCGGATGGCCTGGCTCTTGGTGTAAACGTCATCCATCATGTGGATGAAATCCAGCTTGTAATTCCGGTAATCGCGGTAGCTCTTGGCAACTGCAGGATTCACCCGCTCCAGTGCACCCTCCACGATGTTGTGCATCTCCTGGATCTCGATCTCATTTTTCCCAAGGGAATCCGCATGCTCCTGAGCAAAACGGCAGATAAAATCCTTCTCCTCATCGGAAAAAGTATAAAGGATACGCTCTGCTGATTTATTTACGGCAGCCACGATTTTCTGAGGATTAAACTCCTCTCTTGTTCCGTCTTTCTTAATCACATATAACATGACTCATCTCTCCCGAATACTATATATAGTATTGTTATTCTCTATATCTTGGTTTTTTTCTATATATTGTGCTAGGCATGAGTATACCACAGCTGGGAGGAAAAGAAAAGGGGTATTTCTGTATACAAGAAAATACAGACTCTTAGCACCGCATGATCTCACTGCGGAAATATTCTTACAAATTCATTCTGATCCATTCTACGATAAAATCCCATAACTGGGGAAACAAAGCAACCAGTGCCACTATAAGCCATATGATCCAGCTTATACTGTTTCTTTTCCGTCCTTCGTTCTGCTGCTTTTTCCCCTGGTTTGGAACTTCTGTACGGTTCCTGTCTGCCGTTGTTTTATTCATGGTGTTACCTGCCGGTACGGTCTTCCTTACAGTTGCAGCTGCATTTCCTGTATTTCGATTTCCGTTTGGATTCCGGTTCGCACCTGCATTCCGGCCTGTATTCATATTCCGGCCCGTATTCATATTCTGGCCTGCATTCGTATTCCGGCCCATATTTGTACTCCGGTTCACTCTGCCGCCGCGCTGTGCTGTTTTGTCCACAGTTTGTCCATACTGTCGCATCATATCCCGCACTTTTGCGGAAGCATGCCTGTAATGTACATCCCGGGGTTCATTAAGATGGTAGAGTATTTCATCATTTCTGTAAGGCATCCCGCACAGCGAACACCTGCCATTTACAACCCTGCCGCCACAAACCTGACACTTCTCACCTGCCATAAACTCCCTCCATTCTGTCCGTTAAAACGGACATTCACATTTCTTTTTATCAATCGGACATTCGCATTCTTTCCTGCTGTATGTCCCTGAATGCGATCGCTTCACAATTTACATTCAGTATATCATATCACGCTCTCAATACCCAGTATTTTTCCCTGGTCCGGGACCGGACTTCACATCTCCTTATATTGCCACCCTGGCCATTTTCTGCTATAATACCCCACAGAGCAATAAGCCCAAAAATCATCAGGAGGAGCCGATAATGAACACAATCACAATCCCCGCAACCTATCATGCAGACCTCAACCTCCATGACACACAGATTGCGATCAAAACAGTAAAAGATTTCTTCCAGCAGACACTCTCCCAGAAGCTTAATCTTCTCCGAGTATCCGCTCCAACATTTGTAGCACCGGAATCCGGCCTTAATGACAACCTTAACGGTGTAGAACGCCCGGTAAGCTTTGATATCAAGGCTATCGAAGGCAGCAACGCCGAGATCGTACACTCCCTTGCGAAATGGAAACGCTACGCTCTGAAAAAATATGGTTTTTCTCACGGTGAAGGCCTCTACACAGATATGGTAGCGATCCGCCGCGATGAAGATCTGGACAATATCCACTCTGTTTACGTAGACCAGTGGGACTGGGAAAAGATCATCTCCAAGGAAGAGCGCACTATGGAAACTCTCAAGGAGACCGTACGCACCATCTACAGTGTCCTTCGTAAAACTGAGAAATACATGGCTGTACAGTACGACTACATCGAAGAAATCCTTCCGAAAGACATCTTCTTCATCACAACGCAGGAGCTTCTTGACATGTATCCGGACTGCACACCAAAGGAACGTGAATACAAGATCGTCCGTGAAAAAGGTGCCGTATTCCTTATGAAAGTCGGAAAAACCCTCACAAACGGAGAGCGCCACGACGGACGTGCCCCGGACTACGATGACTGGGAACTGAACGGTGATATCCTTGTATACTATCCGATACTTGACATTGCACTTGAGCTTTCCTCCATGGGAATCCGTGTTGACGAGGTTGCGCTTGACCGCCAGCTTACAGAAGCAGGCTGCGATGACAGAAGAGAGCTTCCTTTCCAGAAAGCCATCCTGAACAAAGAGCTTCCGTACACTATCGGTGGTGGTATCGGACAGTCCAGAATCTGTATGTTCTTCCTGCGTAAAGCGCACATCGGAGAAGTACATGTATCTCTCTGGCCAAAAGAAATCACGGATGCTGCAGAGGCACACGGACTTCAGCTTCTCTAAAACATCTTGCAGATTCATTTATAATTTTTGCGGAAATGAGGTAATAACGTGAACATTCTGTTTTTTCTGATTCCCAAAAGCGAAGTCGCCTACATCTTCGAAGATGAGACCCTTCGCCAGACCCTTGAAAAAATGGAGCACCGCAAGTACTCCTGTATTCCCATTCTCACCATGGACGGCAAATATCTCGGCACCATCTCAGAGGGCGACCTTCTCTGGGGCATGCGCCGGGCAGACATTCACGACATCAAGGAAACAGAGGGCGTTCCCATCATGGCAATCCCACGCCGTGCCACCTATAAACCGGTCCACGCAGATTCCAATATGGAAGATCTCCTGGACCGCGCCATCAATCAGAACTTTGTGCCGGTTGTGGACGACCAGGGAGCCTTTATCGGAATCATAACCAGAAAATCTATCATCAAATACTGTTACAACGAAATGAAAGCCGCACAGGGCGCTGCTGAGGAATAAACTCAGCCACCAGCGCCAAACAACAAAAACAAGGCTCCGGTTCCCGGCATAAAGCGAACATTCTCATTCCGCTTTCCGGGAACCGGAGCCATATTTTATTCAGACAGACATTTTCACTTCAGGCAACAGTTTTGCAGTTTCTGTGCCATTCTTTATCTGATTCACTCAGACCTTCATCAGATCACTCTCACAATATTCAGCTTCTCATCTGCAAGTACCATATCCGCACGTTTTCCAGGCACAAGAGAACCCACCTCTCCATAGATGCCAATGCTCTTTGCAGGATTTCTGGTAGCTGCAAAAATCGCTGTATGTTCCGGCACGCCCATTGCGATCACGCACTGCATACATTCATAGAGGTTGGTTGCGGAACCGGCAATGGTGCCATCCTCAAGAACTGCTTTACGGTTGTTCATGATAACCTTCTGGCCGCCCAGCTCATAAACACCGTTTTCCATTCCTGCTGCCATCATGGAATCGCTGATCAGTACGATCCGTTCTTCCCCGAACATCCGGAATGTATTTCTTACTACAGCCGGATGAATATGAATCCCGTCTCCGATCATTTCTGCCATACACAGCGGATCATCTGCCGCTGCTGCGATCACACCAGGCGCACGGTGTCCAAGCGGATTCATGGCATTGTACAGATGGGTTACATGATGGGCACCCTTTTCCATGGCTTTTGCCGCACAGTCATAATCCGCGCCTGTATGGCCGATGGAAATCACCACATCATTTTTAAGTGCTTCAATAAACGCCTCTGCGCCTTCCATATTCGGAGCCACAGTCACAACCTTTATCATTCCGCCGGAAGCTTCCTGACATTCCCGGAAAAATCTGATGTCCGGTTTGCGGATATATTCCTCTACATGTGCCCCCTTTTTCGCAGGATCCAAAAACGGTCCCTCCATGTTCAGGCCCACGATCCTGGCACAGCTGTCATCCTGCTCCACTTCTGTCGCGGAAGCAAAAATCCGGATCAGCTGTTCCATCGGAAGTGTCATTGATGTAGGACAATAGGAAGTAATTCCATGTGCTTTCTCATACTTGAGGATTTTTTTAAGGCCGGTGGCATCTGCATCTGAAAAATCATGTCCCACAGCACCATGGCTGTGAATATCCACAAGTCCCGGCAGAACCTTCAGGCCCGAAGCGTCAATTTCTTCTTTATCAGATACTTCCTCCTCACTGGAAACAATTCTGCCATTTTCCACATAAAGATCCATCTTCCGGTAACTGCCGTCTTCCTGAAAAACATTTCCATTTCGAATAATCATAGTTTTTTCCCTCTCCATTGTTTTTTATAAAAGTCCTTTTCACTGATCAGACTCCATATTTCCCCTTTTATCACTTTTCTTTCTGATTGTTCATTATAGCACATTTTTATCTTAAAATCTGTCATACAGAAAAAAACTGATATTTTCCTCCGGCAATTTTGTACCAGATATGGAAAATATCAGTTTTCAGTAATTGAAATTTATAAGGTTTTTGAAAGGAACTCACGAAGTCTCTTGTTCTTTGGATTGGCAAAAAATTCCTTCGGGGAATTCTCCTCCTGGATCTTTCCCTCATCAATGAAAAGAACTCTGGTTGCAACCTCGCGGGCAAATCCCATCTCATGAGTTACCACAACCATGGTCATACCGGATTTTGCAAGCTCCTTCATCAGTTCCAGAACCTCTCCGACCATCTCCGGATCAAGTGCGGATGTAGGCTCATCAAACAGCATCACATCCGGGTTCATGGCAAGGGATCTTGCAATGGCGATACGCTGCTTCTGTCCACCGGAAAGCATGTCCGGATAAGAATCTGCCTTGTCCGGAAGTCCGACACGCTTGAGAAGCTCCAGAGCTTTTTTCTCTGCTTCTTCTTTGCTCATCAGCTTCAAAGTTACCGGTGCCAGCATGATATTCTCTTTTACGGTTTTATGCGGAAAGAGATTAAACTGCTGGAATACCATTCCGATCTTCTGTCGGTGACGGTTGATATCTACCTTCGGATCTGTGATATCAGTTCCCTCAAAAAGGATTTTTCCCCCGGTTGGCTCCTCAAGAAGATTCAGCGAACGGAGAAATGTGGATTTACCACAGCCGGACGGTCCGATGATGGCTACTACTTCACCGCGACGGATCTGTGTGGTGATCCCGTTAAGGACCTGATTGCTGCCGTAGGCCTTCTGAAGTCCCTGCACGTCAAGAAGTACCTCATTACTTACGCTCATTGTTTCTCAGCCTCCTCTCAAGTCTTCCTACAAGGTATGTAAGGAAACAAACGATCACAAGATAAATTGCCGCTACTGCAAGCAGCGGGAACAGGGCACTGTAGGTCTGGCTTCGGATGATATCTCCGCCACGGGTCAGATCTGTAAGACCGATGTAACCACTGATGGAGGTCTCCTTCAGAAGTACGATCATCTCATTTCCAAGTGCCGGAAGGATATTCTTTACGGCCTGTGGAAGAATGATCTTGGTCATAGTCTGTGTATAGTTAAGTCCAAGGCTTCGTCCTGCCTCAAACTGTCCCTGATCAATGGACATGATACCGGAACGGACGATCTCTGCCACATATGCTGCGGAGTTCATTCCAAACGCAATGATGGCAACAATCACTTTACCCGGATCTACGGTAGCAAAAATAACATAGTAAACGATCAGCAGCTGTACCATGGTTGGTGTTCCACGGATCACAGTCAGGTAAACTCTGCAGATCACATTAAGGATCTTAAGTTTCCCCGTCTTATCATGTGTGGAACGGACAATGGCAATCAGAAATCCCAGAAAAACGCCAAGCAGCACCGCAAAGAATGTAATAATGATGGTGTTTTTCAGACCGGATACAATAAACTGCCAGCGGCTGTCGTCCAGAAAATTAAACTGAAACTGTTCAATAAGACTCAAAATTTCCACCCTTTCCAAAACTACAGGTTCCGAAATCCGGAAAAGTCCCCCGGATATCCGGAACCTGCGTGTAATTTTTGTAATTTTTCGTCAAGCGGATATTCGCGATCCGCATTCGCTACTTGCTCATAACTCAGTAAACTGCCAAGCAATTTATTGAGTTAATTTATTTCTGTACGATGATAACCTGCTCTGCGGTTGTATATGGATCTGTGAAATCAATGCTCTTCTTACGATCCTCTGTTACAGTCATTCCTGCTGCGCCAAAGTCAGCTTTTCCGGATTTTACTGCATTTACGATGGCATCAAATTCCATATCCTCAACCTTCAGATCGTATCCAAGCTTATCACAGATTGCCTGTGCGATATCAACGTCGATACCTACGATATTATCTCCGTCATAATATTCATATGGCTGGAATGTTGCGTTCGTTGCCATGGTCAAAGTTCCCTTGGAATGATCTGCATCCTTCGGAGTCTCATATGGAGTCTTGCCTGCATCATCACCGATGTAGTTGTCTCTGATGGAATCCAGTGTTCCGTCATCCTTAAGCTCTTTCAGTGCGTCGTTGAATTCTTTGGTAAGATCTGTGTTGTCCTTGGAAATACAGATCGCATACTCCTCTTTATCAAATACGTTATCGATAAGCTTAAGGTCATCATTCTTATCAACGAACTTCTTGGCCGGCTCGCTGTCGATAACCACGCAGTCGATCTTGCCCTGTTTCAGAGCCATTACTGCATCGTTACCTTTATTATATCTCTCTACTGTTGCATCTTTGATATCTGTAGCGATGGTGTCACCGGTAGTTCCAAGCTGAACACCGATCTTCTTTCCGGTAAGATCATCTGCGCTCTTGATCTCATCTGCTGCAAAAACAGCGGATGTCATGGATACTGTCATAGCTGCCGCAAGTGCAAGTGCCATAAATTTTCTCTTCATTTTTTCTTCCTCCTGAATTCTCTTGTACATCGCGAAAGGGGCTGCTTCTTTCTCTTAATGCAGCAGCGCATTTCGCGATGTACAGCATAATTATGCATCTCCGTGCATATTGCTTTGTTTTATGATACCATGTTTCTGACAAAATGCAAGCACATAAAATCCATAAATCCGAAATTCCCCTTCTATTTTATGGGAATTCCATGGGGAAAATTCACTTTTCGATAACAATTATCCAGTATACTATACTATCAGAGACAGCAACTGGAAAAAACTGGCGTGTTTTTTCCATGCGGGTCTTGTGCTCCAACAGAAAAACCAAGTATAATATTCAGAAACAAGAGGAGGTTATCATTATGAAATTCACGAAAATGCACGGCATTGGAAACGATTATGTATATGTAAACTGTTTTGAGGAGACTGTCAAAGATCCTGCCGCAGTGGCAAAATTTGTCAGCGACCGCCACTTTGGCATCGGTTCCGACGGTCTGATCCTGATCCGCCCGTCTGAGATCGCAGACTGTGAGATGGATATGTACAACCTGGACGGATCCCAGGGCGCCATGTGCGGAAATGGTATCCGCTGCGTTGCCAAATATGTCTACGACCACGGCATTGTGGACAAAACATCTTTAAGCATTGCCACAAGAAGCGGTATTAAATATGTAGATCTTACGATCCGCGATGGCAAGGCTTCCATGGTAAAAGTCAACATGGGCTCCCCGATCCTCACTGCAAAAGAGATCCCGGTGGTTGCCGAAACCGAGCAGGTGATCAACGCTCCCATCACCGTTGACGGAAAAGAGTATCATATGACTGCAGTTTCCATGGGCAATCCTCACGCCATCATCTACGTAGATGATGTGGACAGCCTTGACCTGGAAAAAATCGGCCCGTCCTTTGAGAATCACGTTTGCTTCCCTGACAGGGTCAACACCGAGTTTGTTCAGGTGATCGACCGCCACACCGTTAAGATGCGTGTCTGGGAGCGCGGCTCCGGAGAGACTCTCGCCTGCGGCACCGGCGCCTGTGCAGTCACAGTCGCTTCCATCCTCAACGATAAAGTTGACGGCAGCAAACCGGTAACCATACAACTCCTTGGCGGAGACTTAAATATCTCCTGGGAAAGAGACGAAAATCTCATCTACATGACCGGTCCGGCAACTACGGTGTTTGATGGGGAGATTGATCTTGGGTTTTTAGGTGAATAAATAAATGGAAATGGAGGGAGCTTTTGGGAGCTCCCTCCATTTCCATAACTGCCTCTTTTAATTTCAAAATAATTCCGGTTCATTTTCTATCAAATCTTCTGCAAGATATTTTGCATCCATATTTTCTATTCCATAGCTGTCATTTAAAATCTGCTCAGATAGTCTACTGGAATAATAAATATCAAGTGCTTTTCGTAAATCAATCCCTTTCATCTCCGAAATTGTATTAATAATATCATTTTCCAAATTCTGTTTATAAAATTCTTCCAGTTGCTTTTTATTTACCATTACTATTCACCTCATATGCCTTTTGGAAAGTAAGAAGGCAATCCAACGCCTCCTGCTTTACAATACATATTTGATTATTCATTTTGTAATATCTTAATTCATTCAAAACTTTTTCTTTATTCCACAATCCTCTAAAATACATATCTACGGTTTTGAACACATCATCATCCGCAACATTTCCGATGATAATATCATATTCTTTATTCAGCGACTGCCCTTTTCTACATGCACATACAAAATCAAGCCATTTTTCATTTTCCTTTTCAAAAGATAATACTCTAAAGCCACTCCATTCTTCAGACAACTCATAAACATTAACTATCGCAGTTTTTTTCTGTCGCATACCTTTTCGAACTGCCCATTTCTTTGCCTGATTTTCGAATGTCGTAATATAAAATCCTCTGCCAAAATCCAAATACTTTTTTGAATGAACTACATCTGGATTTTTTATAATTTCTGTTGATCCATGATATACAATCATACATTGACACCTTTTTCTTTCACAAAATCTGTAATGTCTTCCACCAAATATTCTTTTCCCTGTGTATGAAGCACATCATAACATTTAATAATGTAATCATCTAAAATCCCTGTTGAATTTAATATTTTATATACTTTGGCCGGAGACATCTTCCATTTATCTGCGAGACTGTATATCATAAATATTGAAAAGCTTAATTCTTTTTTATTACACATATGCATTCCTCCTTTTGCACGTTCTGATAAAACGGAAGAATTCTTCCTCACTTCTACATATTTTTTTCCTGAATATCAATAATAGAAAAGACTCTGTCATACCGGAGATCCAAATCTGCAGACCAACGGATGAATTTTTCTCTTCTTTCATTGCATTGGTCAACATCTTATCACCTCTCATTCTCTATTGTTTTACTGCCGTTTTCTTTATTATAACCTGAATATTTCTCCCCTACAATATAAAAGAGGGAAAATCCAATCTGCAAGAAATACAAGCATTCCTCAGAAAAGATTTTCCCAGTTATAGTTTGTTTGTCTTAATTTATTTCTTTTATTTTGCGGTTACAATGGAATAGAAGAAGCTCTGACGAGCTCCCTCCTGACATATTATACCTCTGTTATATTTCTGTATCTCCCCCTGCAAAGCGTCTCAGTTCTCCGGACATTTTGCGGTAGATATCTTTGTAGTGTGACTTGGGGGATACCTGTTTAATATTTAATTCGCCGCTTTTCTCATTGAATATTGCACCCAGGCGGTATCGGTTCCTGTACATGAGCAAGCCATTCGCCTCTTCCAGAATCTGTTTTGCAAGCAGTGAATCTGTTCTTCTGCAGAAAATTACAAATGTAAAGTATATTGGCTGTTTTTCCTCTTCTTTTCCAATATTATCCCTCCAGAATTCCCCGAAAAAATCATTCAGCTGTTTTGTATGTTCGTCTTTCAAGGTTTCTGTTTCGATCACGGACAATATATGGACTTCTGAGGCCTCCGCTTTTTTATAAAAAACAGCATTTCCCTGATCTGAAAAATCGAATTCCCGCTCTTTTTCATAGCCATCCGCTACACAGGATTTCTTTATATTTTCTTTTACATGGTCATCTTCTTCATATGGATATATACTTGCACAGGTCCGTGGTAAAACCTTCAGCTCATTCGGCCAGACATAATAATGATCCTGACCCACAAAACTGAATGGCTTCCAGACTTTATCCCTGCCTGCGTAATATCGGAAACTTCGGTGATAGGTCAGCATATAATAACTCCATGTAACTACATAGCCAATCAAAATCACCAAAAAAGAGACACAGGAAATACGTAAAAAGCTGCACATATACACAGCTACAATTTCAAAATCGCTGAACACAAACCGCTGTGACAATATAAATGCAATTTTGGACATAATTGCAAGTACCAGCGTAACCGCCTGCCAGAAAAAAATTCCTCTCTGATATGCGGCCCATTTGGATTTCTGAGATTTTTCCCGCATAAATCCCATTGCATACAAAGGATTCTCTTCCCCAAAACGGTTTGCAAATGGTTCAAATCTGAGATATCCAAACTTTCGAACAGCAATCATATACCCTACTACAGTTGCCATAAGCTGTTTTGTAGTATCATTGCCCAATTTCATAAAAAGAAATACATCATCCATAAGATATGCAATAACGAGTATTGCTATTAATGTTGGAATATTTATGTACTCAATAGAAAACATAGTAATCCCCCACGATATTTCTGATCAGGCAAACGGTAGTAATCTACATTCACTGCTTGCCATCACCCGTTTCGTTTTCAATTTCTTCTTCCTTTTCCTCCACCACCTCAACTATATCCAACAACTCCCTACGCATCCGAACATATTTAGATTTCTGTTTGGAATGTAGAAATGGCGGCATGAGCTTTACCTTCTGCTCTTCCATGCCCCAGCTTATATCTTTCACATCAAACCAGAAGACACCGTATATTTCTTTCATTCCAGGATCTTGTTCCTGCTTGCTTCGCCTGAACTTTCGAAGTGTTTTTCTTATTTGATAGATATCTTTATTCGTTATCATCGAAGTTTCTGCAAAAGCAAGGATGTTCAGATTTTTTCCTTCTGGCTTTTCATAAAAATCCCAGAACTTCCGGTCTTCTTCATCCCAGTATATCTTTTTGGATGTTGGTGCAGCATTTCTTTCAAAGTCAGATAATATGGATTGTCTTACTTTTTCTGGTTTGTATATATCTCGGTAGCTTCTTTTATAGATTCTTGCGTACCTTGCATATTTTGTATAGATTACGCTATAATAAATATCCACCGATACCCATCCTATGATAATCATAATAAAGTATACAAACATAGTATTTTCCGCTTGGTGTCTGACTTACTGTTACAGATTTCAGGCTGTATTCCTCTGGAATAATCCTGTGCTGTTTTAAGTGGACTTGTCCAATCTTAGGCAATTTCAAACATCCATTGGATATCGTTATGTTCCCATTGATGCAGACCGTAGAATAGCTGTTTTTATTCCGCTTTTTTGATTTGAACCTTGGGAAACCTGTTTTCGGCTGTTTGAAAAAGTTCTGAAATGCCGTATCAAGGTGCCTGAGCGATTGTTGTAATGCGATACTATCTACTTCCTTTAAAAATCCGTATTCTTCCGTTTTCTTCATTGCAGCCATTTCTTTTGCACAAATAGTATATGTTACATTGGTCTTATTCTCCTCATACTGCCTGATTTTTCTATCAAGCCAATGATTATATACCATTCTCACACATCCAAAAGTCTTAGCAAACAAAATCTTCTGCTCATCATTGGGATATATTCTGAATTTATATGCTCTGTTTGCCACCATGCCACTTCCTTTTCCTAGAAAAATCATCTACGATACTCGACCACAAGCACAAGATGATAGTATAGTAAGAATGCTAAATGTGTGTTATTATTTAAATTTATTGTATTTTAATTTTTATTATTTGACTAAATATACTATACTATGATTAGGATACTCTATCAAGTAGGTAACAGACGCAATTCATCTCCCACCTTAGAGGTTGGAGTCTTCTTGCTAGAAGAGGATAAAAGATTTGTCGACCTCCCGCTCTTTTCTCCTTATCACAGATCGACATTTTTCTTTCTCGAATTAACTTCTTAAAGTATTTGCTGTTTTTTTACTGACATCTAAGCAGATGCCAGTTTATACTCTCTTCACAGAACTTTTATCCCTCGTTTCGAGTACATAATCCCAAGTACTTCTTGATCCCACTGTGATCATATACTAAAATAAATCACCATGGCTCCCAGTTCTTGTCAGATACAAAAACAGTTCATCTTCATAAATTTCATAAATCAGGAGCCACTCTGGAGTAATATGGCATTCTCGACAATTACTATAATTTCCTGAGAGGTTATGGTCTCTGTTCCTCGGTGGTAACACTTCACCATTTGCCAATTTTTTGATAATCTCTGTTAATAATCCAATATCATATCCCCGTTTTTGAGCACGCTTCAAATCCTTTTGAAATTTACTGGTTGGTTTAACCGTATATTTCATGCAAGTAATTCCTCCATCATTTTATCCACATCTGTATACGATTTGCCAATGGATGGATTCTTTTTCATCTGCTGCACTTCATTTATAGCCGCTATTGTTTCACTATTAGGCGTTTCTCTTGTAATTTCAAACGGTATCCTCTGTTCTCTAATAGCCTGTTTTACAAAAATTGTAAATGCAGTTGTTAGATTCATACCCAAATCATTAAAAAGATCTTCTGCCTGTTTTTTTAAATTATCATCCATTCTAATTGATACATTTGCCATAAATCCACCTGCTTTCTTATCTATTTTATATTATCATTATATAGTTTATGTAATACGTCGTCAATACTATGTATTATTTCAAGCTATAATTTTTATTTTCTATACAGATATAATTCCGCTTTACAGCATAAATCAGGAAGAATATCTTCGTAGATTTTTATCTGACGGAAATGTCCCGATGGATAACAACTATACAGAACAGGCAATCCGTCTTTTTACAATTGGCCGCAAAAACTTTGTAATGATTGAATCTTCGTTAATCCTCAATAATCAGTACCTGTTTATCTTACTATATTTCTGAGATAATTACTCCCAACATTTCTAAACATGAATTCGTGCAATTCGCTCGATTTGCGCGATTCGTGTTCATTTTATCCAGGAGGATCATCTCATGAATGCAAAACAAAAACTTCACCAAGTCCATCTTCAGGAATGGACCGTCAGATTTGCAGATCAGAAAGCCAGCGGTCTTACTGTCCAGCAATGGTGTGAACAAAATAATCTTTCTTTTCACACCTATAACTACTGGAAACATTTTCTCAAGGAAGAAGTTGTTGAGCAGGTTCTGCCAGATATCGTTCCGCTCACTGTTCCTGCTCTCTCAGACTCTGATTCTTCGTTAGAAACAGCAACACCTGAAATTCGTGCGAATCGCGCGATTCGCTCAAATGGCTCTAACATAAAACTGCAGATAAACGGCGTTTCTATCGAAATAGATGCATCTGTTTCCGAAGAGTTTCTCATCAAGCTCATCAGGGCGGTGTGCCATGCTTAAAGATGCTGACCACAGTTACTTTGCCGGTGTCTATATCGTCTGCGGATACACAGACCTACGCTTCGGGATCGATTCGCTGGCTGCCATCATCGAACGCAGGTTTCATATGCATCTGTTTGTACCTAACACCCTGTTCCTTTTCTGTGGAAGGTCTTCCACCAGGATCAAAGGGCTTCTCTGGGAAGGGGATGGATTCCTGCTTTACAAGCGCGTGGAATCCGGTCATTTCACATGGCCGCGTTCTTCCACAGAACTCAGATTCTTATCTGCTGAGCAGTTTCACTGGCTGATGCAGGGATTTTCCATTGATCCAGTCATCCACGATATCACACCTGACGCTTCCGTATGATACTGATATTTGTGCAAAACAGAGAACTTTTTTCCTGTTCTCGTCCATGTTTTCCATGTGCTGTGCACAGCTTCCAGACGCTTTTTGATCATCTTTAAAAGGCATCTAAAGCTCTGTACAGCACTTTTTCTTTTTCATCTCATTCAATCTTTAGTCTTCTCATGTCTTTCTTTTCCAGCCTTTCATCCATAGTCATTTTTACCTTCCTGCCATTTTTATAAAGTATCCTTTTTCCACCGGTTCTGGTATAATGTTCCTGTCAATGCAGGAGGTGCCAGACATGATCCAGTTATCAGATGAACAATTAAATAATCTCGACAAAGAAGCTCTTGTCATTATCGTATCTTCTTTGCAGGATCAGCTCCTTGCCCTGCAGTCCCAACTGGATCACGCCAATGCCCAGCTTTCCGATAATAACCGGCAGATTGAACTGCTCACAGAACAGATCCGCATCATGAACCAGCGGTTCTTTGGCCTAAAATCGGAAGCTGCCGTTTCTGAGGCTGATGGCCAGCTCTCTCTGTTTGATTCTTTCAACGAAGCTGAATACCTGAAGCAGGATCCTTTAAAAGAACCTGAGATCACGGAAGTGATCATTCCGTCTTACCACCGTAAAAAAGCTGTCGGCAAACGCGAATCCGATCTGTCCGGACTTCCGGCACGTATCATCGAGCACACTCTTTCTGACGGGGAACTGGCAGTAAAATTTCCTGACGGTTACAAAGAACTCCCTGCGGAAGTTTATAAACGCCTGCACATCATTCCGGAAACATTTATCGTGGATGAACATCATGTCCATGTCTATGCTTCCAAAAACAATGACGGGACTATCCTGAAAGCCCCAAGACCAAAGGATCTTTTCCGTAACAGCATTGCTACCCCTGCACTGGTCGCTTCCATCATCAATGGCAAGTATACAAATGCACTGCCTCTGGAACGACAGTCTAAAGCTTTTAAAACAAATGGTATACAGCTTTCCACAAATACCATGGCAAACTGGGTGGTCAAAAGTGCCGATGTATATCTGTCCCTGATCTATGACCGTCTCCATGAACTGATCTATGACAGTAAGGTCATACATGCAGATGAGTCACCGGTAAAAGTCATGCGGATCGATCATGCGAAGATCAAAAATGGCAAAAAGACTTGCATGATCACGGAGATCATGCACATGGATAATACTTTTGATGACCTCTCTGTCACAGAACGTAAAAAGCAGCGTCAGCTTGTTCTTTCTGAAAAAGTGGATGCTTATTTCGCATGGGCAAAACAGAAGTACTCACAGATAACTCACAATAGCACGATCGGTAAGGCTCTTGCTTACAGCATAAATCAAGAAGAATATCTCCGTGTGTTCTTATCTGACGGAAATGTCCCGATGGATAACAACTATGCAGAACAGGCAATCCGTCCTTTTACCATTGGCCGCAAGAATTTTGTAATGATCGAATCTTCCAATGGTGCAAAGGCAAGTGCCATCCTGTACAGTCTGGTTGAAACAGCAAAGGCAAACCTGATAAATACTTTTGAATATTTCAACCTGCTGCTTACTGAGATTCCTCAGCACATGGATGACAAAGATCTCAGATTTATCGATGATCTTCTGCCATGGTCACCCAGAGTCCAGAAAGAATGCCCAAGCCGATACAAAAAATCTTGATTTTTCAATGTGCATACCTATTCTATAAAGTCTGTTCAATCCCCGCATTTTAGCGGGGATTTTTGATACCCGGTACTCATGTTTGAGGATTTACAGTCGACTCAGAAGTCAGTTGCTTTACTTCCAGCTGACTTCTGAGTCGACGGAACCTGCCCTGGACGCCCATACATTTATACAGCAGCACAAATCCATCGGGTTCCCAGAGCAAGGCTTTGATCCTGTCACAACGTTTTCTGCAGATGCCGGAACCATATTTGATAACCCCTTATAGGAAAACATGTCAGTATCATGAAATTCCGTCCGGACAACTTCCTGACTTTCCGGAGCACTATAACTGTGTCCAGTTATGCAGGTAGATTCATACACTCTATTTGATGAGATTATTTTAACGCCTTGGGGTGGGGTATGACAAGATTGTTCTAGTATTCTATGTGCTCGTATCCTGGAAGGCATATCATATTTCTCATTTCATTTATATTCCGTTTAACCATTCTGGTTCTGTTGACATACCTCTCCTTCGGCCTGCAGGCAATCATCTTTTTCATATACCTAGCACATTCCTTTTTTCCGCCCAAAAACTTGTAATCGTCAGAGATCAGGCTTATATCGATTGCTTTAAAGCTGCTGTCCAGTGTGATATTTCCCTGCTCCATCTCCATAATGTCACTTAACCGTTTATCCGGACTATTTAAAAAGCAGCTGTTACTTGTAAATACTGTATCTTTCCCAGCTTCCAAAATTCCTTTGTATTTCGTTCCGGATTTTCCGTAAATAGTCGTTTCTCTTGGTTTCTGTTGCATTTTTCCGCCATGAGTAACAGGATAATCATATGCAATGATCCTGAACTCATTCTCTATATCTGTAAACTTTTTATCCTGTTCCCTACACAAAAGCGAAAATGCCAATGTATTATAAATATTCACGGAAGGCAGTATATCTTTTTTGCTTTCAGCCAGATTTTCAATAGAACAGATACATGCTGTCTGAAATTCCTTATAGCCCTCCTGACTGCACTCACTGATACTATTGACATATGTCATTCTGTTTCCAAAATATTCCTCTCCAATAGCCGTTTTCGTAAGCCTGTCAAGCTTCGCATTAACTGCAATAAACTGGTAATCATCATCGAATTTATCCAGCCATTCCAGTGATTTATCATTTAAAATGTGAAAATATGTCAGATAAATATGCGGAATATAATAGTCGCTCAACAAAGAATACAAAAAATGCGGTTCATGCAAATTCGGCTTCTCTATCCCAACCATATAAGATAAGGCTTTCACCAAATTTTTTTCATAGTAGTCCGAATACTCGTATCCCGTCTTCGGCGGATACAGAAGCGCAGACAAAATATCTCTGCAATCCACAATTCCCTTTTCTATGCGTCTTGCATAAGATTCTCCTTTTATCCCTCTGATAAGAATCATTTCATCACTTCCTGCTATTTATTATCGATACTATATTCTATACTACTACTTTTTGATTTGTAATGCAGGTTGTTTTTGTTGACAAAGCTCTACATTTGGTTGGATTCCTCAATACAGCTTACGATGCAGCATTAATCCGATCCAGTAAACTATACCCCCAAGACAGCCTCCAAGTGTATTATAAAAAATATCCGAAAACTGAAATGTCCCCAGTCTCAAAAACAGCTGTAGAAATTCAATTGTTAATGAAAATATAAACGCTACCTGTGTACTTTTTCCTACAATACTCCAAAAACATATTTTCTTAACCATTTTCCCTTTCATTGTCCACATCAGTAACAATGTAAATGGAAACATCAGCACTATATTTTCAAAGCATTCAGTTGTCAATGTCTTACTTCCATCTGGCCCAACTTTCCAAATCCACCAGCCTCCCATTACTTGTGACAAAGGATTTGCCCACATATCACGATTCAAAAGTGTACGAAACAGAATCATTATAGTAAAAAAGACTAACAAAAATAATTTGCGAAAAAATTTTTCTTCTTTAAATTTTCTTATCCATTCTTTTACTGCTATCTTCCATCCCTTTCCTGCACCTTTGGGGGCATAGCAAAACATATAAAAGAATAAAATCAAAACGGATGATGCAAGTGCAAACCAAAACGGTTGATATAAGGCTATTAATACATTTGCTGTAATTTTTTCTATAATCGTACTTGCTGATTTCATTTTTCCTCATATAATAACTTTTTGCTTATTACTTACTACTTTTCAAGTATGTTCTACGTATTCTTATAACTACATACTTACCAAATCTACTAAATAAATTAATTTTTTTCATCTAAAGTGTCGTCTACTTTGAATAAAGTATTTATATACGCAAAAATAGCTTTTTCGCATCGTTCTCTAGTATATTTTTTCCATGCATTTTTCTGTAAAATTGGTGCATCTAATATAATTTTTTCATAATCATATGAAATATGATCAAAAAGATATGTAGCGAACTCAACGCATGAACGAGCAAATATTATAAAATCATCAAACGAAATATTATTGTATTCATTTGGTGCCGACAATCTTGTAAATTTAGCATCTACCTTGAAATTATATTTTTTCAGTCCTTTATATTCTTTTGTGTGGTCATCAACAGCACACAGATCATGTACTGCTGAATTTCTAATCAATCGATAATATTCACATAAATCATATATTTTCTTTTTATCTTCTGGCAAATCATTCAATATTATATTATTCGTAGCGCATTTCAGCCATGATTCATCCTGTGATTTATCTTGGTATCTTCGCTTCCCATACTTTCTTACTTGAGTACAAGCATCTTTCAAGAATGTTTCAAAGCACAAATTAACATTAACAATATAACTTCTTGAGATAGCATTAATCATATTTTCCGCGTTATAATCTGTCAAAGTTATTGAATGGTATGTAGCAAGATCAATAAAATTTTCTCTGTTTTTCATGTCTTCTTCATGATCTAAAACAAAACATCTTTTTGATAATTCAATAAATTGATTGATAGCACAATACTGTCCTAATATTTTCTTAAAATTATTTAATATATTTTTCCCTGTACAATCATGCAATCAAACCACTCCTTATCTTATAATCCGCTTTCAAATATTCCCAATATTTTCAAACACGATTTCATAAAAATATAACTAATCATCTATAAGAAATCTGCCAAACATATGACTGGTTTCTATGTGCCACAACTATTCAAAACTACTGCACCTTAATATTCAATTTATGAGTGTATTATACCGCCATTCTCTACTTAATATTACCAATAGCATCCATCTTCGACACTTTGTGCGCCCTTAGGTCTTTCTGATTCTTTTGGACGTATCCAATTATCATTATACGGAACGGGTGTTTCTGCATTATCCCATCTTGCTCCTTTTATTCCAAATAATAACTGTGTAGCACCTGCTGTTACAATACTTTTTTTTCCTAATTTTTTGATATAAGCAGCTAAA
>OICR01000172.1_pt1 | contig 33012 bp, 30 predicted proteins | sample 1581321 | NCBI WGS metagenome assembly OICR01 (sample SAMEA3882557, study PRJEB24775) | human gut metagenome | biome: human-associated habitat; feature: intestine environment; material: feces | place: Netherlands | collected 2009/2010
GCGAAGAAGAATTGAAAGAAAGAATAGAAGAATTAAGGCAAAAGGCAATAATGGACGAAAAAGCGATTTATGCTAAAGGACTGGAAGACGGAGAAAGAAAGCGCGAAGAAGAATTGAAAGAAAGAATAGAAGAATTAAGGCAAAAGGCAATAATGGACGAAAAAGCGATTTATGCTAAAGGACTGGAAGACGGAGAAAGAAAGCGCGAAGAAGAATTGAAAGAAAGAATAGAAGAATTAAGGCAAAAGGCAATAATGGATGAAAAAGCAACTTATGCTAAAGGACTAGAAAAAGGCAAACTAGAGGTTGCAAAAAAAATGTTAGAGTTAAAAATAAGCAAAGAAACAATAGCTAAAGCAACAGGATTAACCATTCAAGAAATAGAAAATATTTCCAATTAGAGACAGCCCTCGAGGTAACCCATTTAAATTAGGATAATTGTGTAGGGGCGATTTTAATCGCCCGTTATATATGAAAACAATATGGTGGAATCTACAATTAGGGACAGCCCCAAATTGTCACTAAGGACAATTTGGAACAGTCCCTAATTGTAGGCATTCATAGATTATTTCTTCTAATTTTCTTGTGTCTACTATTGATTCTATGCTTGCTTCTAATATTTCCTCTGCTTTGGCTTTTTTTAAGTCTAATTGATAGCCATTTTTTAATGCTAATTGTCTTATAAATTCTCTGTTTGTTCTTCCATTTCCCTCTCTGAATGGATGTAATACGTTTAGTTCTGCTAAATAGTATGCTAATTTTGTTGCTAAGTCTTTTTTATTTAATCCTTGCAAATATTCTTCTTTTTTTAGCTTATTTAATAAGCTTTCAAGTTCTGTTTCTATATATTCAAATTGAGCAAATCTAAACTCTCCTTTTGCTATATTTTCTGTTCTAAATTGTCCTGCAAATGGATATACGTCTTCAAATAGGTATTTATGAATCTGTTTAATATGGTTTGAGTCAAAGTTTCCTGTTATACCTGATTTTCTTAAGCCTAAGGATTTTGCAGCTGTAATTTTTGCTTCATATGTTTGCAATTTTTCTATGTTCATTATGTTTAATTTATTTTTTAATACAGTGGTTCCTGGATAGCAATATTTAGAGTTATAGGTTTCATATATGTCTCTCATAATTTTTCCTTTCTACACTTTTTACAATTAAAAACTGCCTTTTGTTTATTGGCAGTTTTTTGTGTAATTTTAATTTTATAAACTTTGATTTTTTATTATTTCTATTAATTGTGGCATATTTAATTCATCATTTGCAAATCTTCTATACATGTCTACATCTGCATTTGTTATTTCCATTCCTTCTATTGCTAAATCATTTTTTATATTATCTATATCAAATTTAAATACTTCTTCGTTAAACATTTTTAAGTACCTCCAAAATTAATTTTATTTTAACCCATTTATACTATAATTATACCACAAAATGCCGTAAAAGTCCAGTGTTTTCACGTTTTTTGGTAAATGAATTTCAATTATTCATTTTATTTACATTTCTTATTATGTTGTCCACATCTATATGTTTTATTTGCTTGTTTTCCATTAGGATTTCTCCATTTACTATTGTTGTTTCCACATTTAGTCCACTTGTGTTATATACTAAGTTTGCAATATGGTTTAAATTTGGTATCATTTTTATATTGTCTAGCTTTTCTTCTGTATCTACTATTATTATATCTGCTTGTTTGCCTTCTTCTAAATTTCCTACTTTATCTTCCAATTTTAATGCTTTTGCTCCATTTATTGTTGCCATTTTTATAACGTCTTTTGCTGTTATTCTTGCTTCATTTTCATGTATGCCACCTTGTATCAAACAAGCTACTCTCATTGCATCAAACATATCCAAATTACTTCCTGAACCTTGCCCATCTGTTCCTAATGCAACATTTAACCCGTTTTTTATGTATTTAGTTGTGTCTGCTATTTTACAACCTAATCTTAAATTTGATATTGGATTATGTACTATGCTACAATCCATTGTTTTTAAAATTTCTATATCTTCATCATCTAACTTAACACCATGTGCCAATATATTATGCGTATTACCAAAGTATTTTTTTAGTACATATATTGCTTTTTGTCCATGTTGTTTTTTTATATCTTCTATTTCATCTATGCTTTCTAGAAAGTGTACATGTACTGGCAAACTATATTTTAACGCTATTTTAGAAACTTTTTCTAAACAATTGTCTGAACATGTGTAAAAACTATGTGGTGCTACAGTATATGTTATTAAATCATTTTGTTTATCTCGCGTTTCATATAAATGTTCAAATTCAGCTATTCTTTTATCAGTGCCTTCTTCCCCATCTGTTGATGTAATTGTTCTGGTTAGAACTAACCTTATTTTGCTTTTCTCTGCTGCTTTTCTTATTTGTTCTGACATAAAATATTGGTCATTTATACAAGTACAGCCTGTTCTTATCATTTCTATAAATGACAACATACTTGCATTATATATATCCTCTTCTGTTAGTTTTTCTTCCCTTGGCCATATTTTTTCATTTAACCATTCGTATAAACTACATCCTTCTGTTGTTTCCCTAAATATGCTCATTGGTACATGTGAATGTGCATTTATTAGTCCTGGCATTATAATTTTATTTTTCGCATTTATTATATATGCTTCACTATCTTCTAAATTTTTTTCCATCTTTTTTATTTTGCCGTTTTCAATTAAAATATTTATCTCTTCTATCACAACATCGTTATTTTTAATAATTAAAGCTTTCCCGTTTTTTATTAATATTTCAGCCATTCTTTCATTCCTTTCCAAAATAATAAGATTATTCTTCTTGCTTAAGTATATACAGTATTAAATCTTTTGTCAATTTTAAAATTTTAATTAATTATAAAAAATGATTCATTTATGATAATGTCTTAATAAATCATTTAGGAATTTTAAAAAAGCTAGAAGAAAATATAAAAAAAACCAGTAAAATGGTAAAGTAAATACTAGGATAATCTCCTAGTATTCTTTCGATTTGATTTAATTTTATCTACTTATATTTGCTGACTTATCTTCCTGCATATATCGATATAATTTTCTCAATTGTTCGCCATTAATGTTAATTACTTTTCCTCCTCTTGGATTTATTTGTTCTGTGTCATCTTGTTTTTCTTTATCTTCAGCTGTTGTTTTACTGTCTTTTTTTGCTTTTTGCTGTGCTTGCTCTTGTTGTTCTTTTTTTCTTTCTTCTATTGCCTTATCCCATAAACTATGAGTATCATGACCAACATCAGCTTGCCCTTCTGTTTGTTCTTGCAAATTCTGTTGTCTTTGACCACCTTGCGAACTCTGTTGCTCTTGATTTCCTTGTGAATTCTGTTGTTGATTTCCTTGTGAGCTTTGTTGCTCTTGTTGTTTTTTCTTTTCTTCTAATAATTTATTATACATTTCTTCTGCATCATAATTTACTGCTTCTGGAATATCTACTCCACCATCAATCATTGGTAAACCATCTTGTTTCAATAAAGCATTTATTACTGAATCTGTTGCAATATTCCATAGTTGTTTGTCTTTCCCCTCACTTCTAAATATATGTTCAAAAGCTACATGACATACTTCATGAGCAAATAGAAAAGTCCTCTCTTTATCAGATAACCCACTTACGAATTTTGGATTATATAATAATACTTTTCCATTTGTTCCTGCTGTTACTATGTCTTTATTTGCTTGAAATTCAAGATTTGCAATTACACTTCCAAAAGTAGGATACTTAATAAGAAGTTTTCTTTTTATAGCATCTATATCTACACTCATATCTGCGCTCATTAAATATGAATCATATTTTAATTATTATTCTCCTTTTACTTCGTCGGTAGTGTAAACTAATTTTATTTTTTATTTAGTTACACCCCTGTTATTTCAAGGTTTATATCACTTTTTTGTATTTAAAAATGATACCCCCCTCTTTTTATGATATAATTGTTACAGCAAATAACCAATAATTACCATAAAGGAGTGGTGTATCATGTATACAATTATACCTCTATTACTAGCTCATATTCAAGAGCTAAATAATCAAATTTTATTTTTATTTAATTTTATTGTTAAAAATATACCTTTAAATTTTGAAGAAAAAGATAATTCTTTGTTTTCTCCTAAGTACAATAAACTTAAAGTTGATAAGTTGCCTATTATTCATGTTCCCGAAAAAAAAGACTACAAGCAACTTTTAAAACATTATCTTGAAGAACACGATAAACCTTTAAAACCTATTAAGTTTCGTGGTAAAAATCCTGTTCCTAAATATGTTTATTGCCCTTGTTGTAATGCTCCTCATGACTATATTTATGACAATACTGGTGGTCGTGGTCAATTTTGGTGCAAAGTTTGTGATACTCATTTTAACCGTCAGAATTATTTAGATAATCCTTTTGAACTTCATTGTCCTCATTGCGATGAAGCTCTTTCTGTTATTAAAAATCGTAAGCTTTTTTATATCCATAAATGTATGAATAAAAACTGTTCTTACTATCAAAATTCGCTAAGCTTATTGTCTAAAGACGATTTAGAAGAGTACAAGTCTAATCCCGAAAAATTTAAGCTACATTACATTTATCGTGAATTTAAAATTAACTTTTTTAAAGTTGATTTATATTCTTTACCTAAAAATGCTTCTAGCTTTCAATTTCGTAAGTTTTCTCCTCATGTTATGGGATTATGTCTTACTTATCTTGTTAACTGCGGTTTTTCTACTCGTAAAACTAGAGATGTTATGCGTGAAGTCCATGGCATTAAGATTTCCCATGCTCAAATTGCTAACTATGCTACTACTGCTGCATATTGTGTAAAGCCTTTTATTGATTCTTACGACTATAAACCTACTAATTACCTTGTGGCTGATGAAACTTACGCTAAAGTTAAAGGCTCTAGACGTTATGTTTGGTTTATTATGGATGCTATCAAAAAATCTATTCTTGGATACAGAAGTTCTGAATCTCGTGATACCACTCCTTGCATTCTTGCTATGCGTATGGCTTTTGATAAGTTTAAAGAATTTCCCGGTAAAGCTCTTAAATTTGTTGCAGATAGTTATACTGCTTACAAATTAGCACAGCAACAATTCGCCTTACATGATATGCATTTTGATGTTACTCAAGTTATTGGTTTAACTAACGATGACCCTGTTTCTACTGAATATCGTTGGCTTAAACATATTATTGAAAGACTTAATCGTACTTTTAAATTTTCTTATAAAGTTACTAATGGTTATGGTTCTGATGATGGTGCTAATACTCATTTATGCCTATTTGTTGCATATTACAACTTCTTAAGACCTCATTCTTATACTTATTGGAAACCTTTAAACGAAATACCTGAATTAGAAAAAGCTGAACTTATGCCTGCTAAATGGCAAATACTAATTGAACTTTCTCAGCGACTAATCTTACAACAACAAAAAACTTGATTTTGTAAAACTTTATACTTTACCTTACTTCGGGCTTAATTATCTAAAAATGTATTGGTAAATGCTTTGTCAAATACATTTACTACTTGCAAGTGACCACTTGGCAAAGCATTTATCAATATCATTAAAATTGTTTAGCCTGAAGTGTTATTTATCATGCTTTTTTTCGTATATTTTTAACTTTTCAATGTACTTTTTTTCTAAACCTTAGATAATATTTTCATATTCTATTTTTTCATAGGCTACTTTACACTATCTTACTTCGTCGCCTCTAAATTGTAAATTATATGGATTTTCATTTTTTGTTGTTTTGTTTGTTGCCCTTGTTTGTGATTGTTGTCCTATTCCTCTTGATTGAACTAAATCTCTTGCAAAGTAATCATCCATAAATTTTTTTATGTCTGTTTTATCAAAGTCTTTGGTATGGTAATCTCTAGTACAATTAAATTGTACTCCAGAAAAAATCAACTTTTCAGTTATCATCATACGAAATTTTTTATCTACTAACCATTTTACTGGTAATACTTCTACCCATACATTATCTCCATCTTTATATTCTTCTCCATTTGAAAGTGTAAATTTACTTCCATCATAAGATGAATTAGCTTCAACTCTTACATATCTTTTTCCATTAAATTCATATTCTTCATGAGTTTTAGCTTTAAATAGTCTGAAATAATTATGATAATTTCTTGAATCTGTTGTATAGCTATTTCCTGTTTTTGTAAGTCTACCACTTTTATATGCTCTTTCTAATATATCTTGCATCTCTTTTGATTCTGCTTTTTGTGGATAATATCCATATTCTACTTCTAGTACGCCTTTTCTTGCTCTTTTCCCACTCTCTCCGTTCGTGGGGATTGAGCTGATTGATGAGAACGGTAAAGCTGGGCGAGCCCCAACATTGCGCATGAGAACACTTTTGAATTTGCTACGACCAAGAAAGTTGACCATGCGCGCGTCGTTAGGTCCGTCATCTGATTTTGTCCAATACTTTCCTGTTCTCCCCTCTAAAGAAGTATCTCCATTAACATGATCATAATCAGAAACACGAGCACCTAAAAGAATAGAAAAATCTGTTATTGCTGCCTTTGTTCCTCTTTTCCATAATGTAAATATATCTAATTTATCACTTCCAAAATATTGTTCTTCGGTTAAAAAAGTAAAATTACTCATCTATACTCCTCCTATATTTTTGTATATCCATAGAATTTTTATAAAAAATTCATAGACATTTTATTTTCTTTATTCTATCATAACAACTTTTTTTTGGGAATAGTTTTACATATTTTTTTTAATTTTTATTTTAAAATCCACTTTTAAACAGAGTGGATTTTGGCTTTGTACGAATAAATGGTAAAATATTAGTAAAATACTGTGTTTGGGAAGTTTTAGAGGTATCTTATGCCAAAAATCCTAAAGCTGAATATGGTAGTAGTCCATGTAGAAATCAAGCAAATGTATATAAAAGTAGAAATAAAAATAAAGTTGATTAAAAATAATTGGTAGAATTGTAGGAAAAACATGTCAATGATTTTTAAAAATTCACTATTTGCATAAATTTCATCAAATAAAATGATTTTATCAATTTTTAAATTTTTATTGATTAAAAAAAATATATGTAGTATTATATTTAGTATATAAGCTAATGAAAAGGTACACTTTATGTGTAAAAAGGAGTTGTTATGAGAGATTCAAAAATAGATTTTTATAGTCCTACTGCTCTAAAATCGTATAATTTAGATAAGACTATGAGATACCAGTTAAATGTTTTAGGTAATCTTGATTTTTTTACTAAAAGGCATAGCGAAAATGTTGCTAATCTTGTTTGCAGAATTTGCCAATATTTGAACTGCAATAATAGTTATACTGTTTATTGTACAATTTGTGCTTATTTGCATGACATTGGCAAAATGTTTATTCCTTTAAGTATATTAAATAAACCTGATAAATTAACACCTGAAGAATATGAAATAATGAAAACTCATACTACTTTAGGTTATGAAATGTGTATAAAGGATTTAGAATTGCGTCCTTATGCTGTTGGCCCTTTATACCATCATGAAGCTTTAAATGGAACTGGCTATCCTAATGGTGTAACTAAAGAAAACATTCCTTATTGCGCTCAAATTATTAGAGTTGCTGATGAATATGATGCTATTGTTACCAAAAGAAGATATACAACACACGTAAATATTTCAGAAACCCTACGTGATTTAATAAAAGATGCAAGACCTGACCCTGTTCTTGTTGCTTTAGACCAATTAAATGAGAATAAAAAGTTAGGTAAAATAAACGGAAAAGTTTTAAAAGTTTTATTTAAAGTTGTTATTGATGATACCAATTACGAGATTTCTTGTATTTGGGATTATATTAAGTATTTGCAATCTCAAATTAAAAGATTGGAATTAATGGAAAGCTACAGTATTAAAATGCTTAAAGCTACTAAGGAAAAAACTCAAAACTATTATAGAGAGGGTATTAGAATGCTTTTGCAAGATGGCGAAACCTTTGATAATTTCCTTCAAGTTTTGAATGAATACAGACAAGCTGTTATTACCAGAAAAGATATTATTGATAAATTAAAAAACGAGATTCTAATTATTAAAAAATTAAGAGTTTAATGCACTAGATATATAATGCTTTTTCCCCACAAAAAGCCTTCTTTGGAATAATAAATCCAAAAGAAGGCTTTTACTGTATAATTTTATGCTCTTATTAGGTCTGTTAATACATCATCTAGTGCTATCGGCGTTACTTTATTGTTTATTAATATTTTTAATAATTTTTCTGTTTGCTTTTCTTCTAATAAAATATTATTTATTTCTCTACTTTCTATTTTTTCCTTTTTAGTGTCTTTGTACTTTTTTACTATGCCTATTCCATATGTTTCTCTGTTTCCATTCGCAAAGAGTTTGCTAATTGTCTTATAATATTCTAATTTTATTCTTTCTCCTATGTTTAACTCTTCTGAATCTCTAGAATCAATAATTGCTTCTCCATAAAGCTCTTTTATGTTATTCATACTTATCCCTTCCTTTGTTAAGATATGTTCAATATATATCATATTTGCTAGAAGTTCAAGCATTTTAGTTCGTTCGTTTTTTATGTTTTTCGACAATTATTGTTTTATTATTTTAATTATTTCTTTATATATTTTATCTTCGACATCATTTATGGCTATTTTTGTCGCATTTTGTCCCATCTTTTTTAATACTTCTGTGTTAGATATTATACTATATATGTTTTGATCTAACATTGTGCCAGTTAAGTTTTTGTCTAATATTACCCTTGCCGCGCAAGCATCTTCTAAAACTCTTGCATTATATTCTTGATGATTTTCCGTTGCATGAGGAAATGGAATAAATATAGCTGGTTTTCCTAATAGTGCAACTTCTGTTACAGTCATTGCTCCACTTCTTGAAACTACAAGGTCTGCATAGTTCATAATTTCTTGCATATTATAAATATATGGTACTACTCTTACACTTTGTATATTGTTTATATCTATTCCTTTTTCATTTAATTTTTCTTTTATTATGTCATACTGCGATGGGCCTGCTGCCCATATAATTTGATATCCTCTATTGCTTTTTTCGGTTATTATTTCTATCATACTGTCATTTATACTTTGTGCCCCTTGACTTCCCCCAAATATTAATACTCTTGGCTCATAATCTTTAAAGCCAAATTCTTTTGTTATCTTTTTCTTTTCTTCTGTTGTCAATTCCATTTTTCTTAATTTAGTTGGAGTTCCTGTTACAACAATTTTTTTAGCTTTTGGTAATTTCTTTATTGCATCTTCAAATCCAACTAATATCAGATTAACTTTTTTTGATAACATTTTTACAGCTATTCCTGGGAATGCGTTGCTCTCATGTAATACAGTTGGGATTTTTTTTGATTTTGCAGCAAGCATAACCGGAACACATATGTATCCACCAGTACCTATAACAACATCTGGCTTAAATTCTTCTATTATTTTTTTAGCCTCTTTTATTGAAGCAAAAGTTTTATACATTTCTTTTATATTTTCTATTGAAACTTTTCTGCTAAATCCATATGCTTCTATTGTTTTTAAGGTATATCCAGCCCTTGGAACTAAATCATTTTCTAGTCCCCTTTCTGTTCCTATAAATATTATTTCTGAATTTGGCTGTTCACTTTTTATTTTATTTGCAATTGCTATTCCTGGATTTATATGACCACCTGTACCTGCAGCAGCAATAATTACCTTCATTTTTTTCCTCCTTATACCTTAGTTCCTGCTCTTGAAATATTTAGCAGAATTCCACATGAGCTTAATAAAATTAATAATGCTGTACCTCCATAGCTAAAAAATGGTAATGGCATTCCAGTGTTTGGTATTGATGATGTTACAACACCTATATTTATAATTACTTGTATCCCTATTAATGTTGTTATTCCAGTTGCCAACAGACTACCAAACATATCTGGTGATTTTATTGCTATTAAAATTCCTCTCCAAATAAATATTGCGAATAGTAAAATTACTATAACACAACCTACAAAACCTAATTCTTCAGCTAATATTGAAAATATAAAATCATTATGTGGTTCTGGTATATATAAATATTTTTGTTTACTTTCTCCTAATCCTACACCAAAAAGTCCACCAGAACCTATTGCATATAATCCTTGGACTGCTTGCCATCCAACTTCTGTCGCATCTGCCCAAGGATCCATAAAAGACATAATCCTTTTTATACGGAATCCTCCTTTTCCCGTGGCTTGCAATGCTATTATTCCTACTGTTACTGCAAGTGCACCTATTAAACCTGTTATTACAAAGTAGATTAACCTACATCCTGCCATAATCATCATTACACAAGTTACTGCTGCTGTAACAACAGATGCACTTAAATGGTTTTGTACAAAGTACAGTATAAATATTGGTGGAATTATCCATAATAAAGGTCTTACAAATCCATTTTTAAAGCTTTTTAATTCTGACTTATGGTCTGTAAGATATCCTGCATAAAATATTATTAATCCTATTTTAGTAATTTCTGATGGTTGAAATTGTATAAAGCCTAAGTCTATCCATCTTGTTGCTCCATTTGCTTCTACTCCCAATCCAGGTATTAGCACTAATGGCAATATTCCTACAGATATTACATAAAATATTTTATAAAAATTTTTATATATTCTATAGTCTATTTTGGAAATACCTATCATTAACCCTATTCCAATTACTGCAGCTAATAGTTGCGTTTTTACATATGAATAACTATTACCAGATTCTGCAATTGCTGATGGAGCTGATGCTGATAGCACCATAACAATTCCTAATGATAGCAATATAATAATTATTAGAAAAAGTATAAAATCAAATTGATTATTTACAAAACTTGAAATTGTTTTTTTGCTTTTTGTCATTGGATTCTCCTTTCTCATAATTATATTGCTAATAATCCTACCACACTTAACATTAATGTTATAATACTAAATATTGATACTATTTTGTTTTCGTTCCAACCTGATAATTCAAAATGGTGGTGTATTGGTGTCATTTTAAAAATTCTATTTCCTGTTTTCTTAAAATATCTTACCTGTATCATTACAGATAATGTTTCTATCACTGGCACTAAAGCTATTATTAGTAATAATAATGGCATTTTTAAATATAATGCCATTCCAGCAACTGCTCCACCTAACATTAATGAACCTGTATCTCCCATAAATATTTTTGCTGGGTTTAAATTAAATAATAAAAATCCTAAGCATGTTCCTATAGTAATACTTCCAAATACAACTATTTCCTTTATATTAAATATTATTCCTATTACTGTTAGACAAGTTAATATTAGTGCTGTTACACTTGTTGCTAGTCCATCTATTCCATCTGTAAGATTTACTGCATTTGATGTTCCAAGTAATACAAGTATTGCAAATGGTATATATAACCATACTGGTAAAGTAAAATATGTTTTTATAAAAGGTATATATGTTTCTGTGCCGATATTTAGCACCTTTGTTATGTATAATACAAATGCTACTGAAAATATTAATAATCCTATCATTTTGTACAGTGGTTTTAGTCCTTCTGTGTTTTTTAAAACTAATTTTTTAAAATCATCTATAAATCCTACTAGACCAAAGCCTATTGATACTGCTGCAATTGGTATTAAGTTTTTTGCAACAGATGATTGATTATCTTTTATATAATCATAGCACAGAAATCCTGTTAATACTGTAATTACTAAAATCATTATTATGCCACCCATTGTTGGTGTTCCTTGTTTACCTAAATGGGATTGTGGACCTTCTGTTCTTTCCATTTGACCAACTTTTAATTTTTTTAATATTGGTATTATTGCTAATGATGTAATTATTGTAATTACAAATGACAACAATAATATTTTTATTTGATATTGCATAATTCTCTCCTTACATTTTGTTTATTATTTGTTTTATAATTGTTTTTTCGTCAAAAGGATTTTTTACGCCATTTACTTCTTGATATGTCTCATGGCCTTTTCCTGCCAATACTACTATATCATTTTTTGTTGCCATTTTTATTGCATGCTCTATAGCTTTTTTTCTATCTACTATACATACATATTTTCCTTTTGTTCTTTTTATTCCACTTTCTACTTCTTTTACAATTTCTTCTGGGTCTTCTGTTCGTGGGTTATCTGATGTTATTATTGTATAATCTGCAATTTTACCAGAAATTTCGCCCATTATGGCTCTTTTAGTTGTATCTCTATCTCCTCCACAGCCAAATACTGAAATTACTTTTCCTTTAGTATAGCCTTTTACAGCATGTAAGATACTTTCTAAACTTTCTGGTGAATGTGCATAGTCTAACATTATTGTTAAATTCTTCTTATTATTTACCAATTCGCTTCTTCCTGGAACTCTTACTTCTTGTAAAGCTTTTTTTATACTCTCTGTATCGCATCCTAGTTGTTGGCAAACACATATTGCAGCTAATGCATTATATACACTAAATCTTCCTGGGATTTCTACTTTTACTCTTTCATTTTTAGCATTTAGTTTTACTATAAAGTCAACATATGAATTTGTTATTGTAATATCTTTTGCTGAAACCATGGCGGTATTATCTAGGCCATATGTTTTAACATCGCAATCTTTTAATGCATTTAGTATTTTAGAAGAATATATATTGTCTACATTTACAAATGCTTTTTTGCACATTGTAAATAACTTTAACTTTGAATTCAAATAGTCTTCCATATCCGGGTGTTCTTTTGGGCTTATATGATCTTCTGAAAAATTTGTAAATACTCCCATATCAAAATCACAACCTGCTACTCTAGAGAGTTTTAAACTTTGAGAGGATACTTCCATTATAACTACTTCGCAACCGTCTTCTACCATTCGTGCAAACATTCTTTGTAATTCTAAGCTTTCCGGTGTTGTTCTGTCACTGTCTTTAAGTTTTGTATCTCCACTATAAATTGCTATTGTTCCAACTAATCCTGTTTTTATGCCTTGCTCTTTTAATATTTCTCTCATCATATAAGTTGTAGTAGTTTTGCCTTTTGTTCCTGTTACTCCTATTAGTTTGAATTTTTTTGATGGATTATCATAAAAATTACAAGAACATATTGCTAGTGCATACCTCGTATCTGGGTGTAGTATTATTGTAATTCCTTCTGGAATTTGTTTTATTATACTCTTATCTATGTCTTCTGGTGCTAATACTACTTTTGCACCATTTTTTATTGCATCTAATATATATTCTGTACCATCATTTTTAAATCCTCTTATTGCAATAAACATATCTCCTTGTTGCACTTTTCTAGAGTCATTTTCTATGTTTGGTATATCTATGTCTAAATCTCCTTTTGCTCTTAAATTTTCTAAACCATACAATATAGATTTTAGTTTCATACCGTTCTCCTTGTTTATATAATTTTTCAAACATATTATATAATGAATTTTTATTTTTGTATACATTTTTTATAATTTTTCTATAAGAGATATTTGCAATATTTTAATATTTTCTAGTTAAAAAAATAACTAGAAGTTTTTTTATTCTAGTTATTTTTTATACTTTTTCTGATTTTTTAATAATATAAATTAAATATTCCTATCTTTTATTTTTAATGCATATTCATATGCATTAATATAATCTTCTTTTTTTATATAATTTCCAATTGTATTTATATAACTGTTGTCTTCTCTAACAAAGTTTGCATTCTTCATTATATTTATAGCTCCTGTATTTTTTATTAAATTTACCATTTCATCATATGAAATTCTATACTCATCATCTTTTTGAAATGTTCTTAGAATATATTTTATTAATATTGTTGAATATGTGGTATAAATTGTAGAAAATATATCTTCAGCAATATTTTTTTTGCTTAGTAAATCTTCTAAAAAATCTATTACCTTCAACGTATCATAATAATTTCTAACTAGGTTTTTACGCGCTCTTGTACTACTCTCGCCATATCTTACATAATGATAACATTTAAAGTCAAATAAATATATTTGTTTAATATTCATATATAATTCTAGACAAAATATTAAATCTTCCATCATTCTAATATCTGTTCTAAATTCAAGTTTATTTTTTATTGTTTCTGTTTTTGCAAATAGTAAATATACATATGTAGGGAGCTTGTCTTCAAAAATATTTAATAAAAGTTTATTATTTATTTCACTCTTATCTAGTATTTTATTTGATAAGTCTAATAAATCATTATTTGATTTAATTATATTTCCTTTTTCGTCTTCTTTTATGAAATTACAACGTAATAATTCTACATTTGTTTCTTCCATTTTTTTTATGATTTTTTCATACATATTATGTTCTATATAATCATCTGCATCAAGAAATGTTATATATCTTCCCGTTGCTCCTTTTATTCCTACATTTCTAGCATTTCCTACTCCATTATTTTCAATATCTATAATATTAATTCTTTTATCTTCTTTTTTATATTTTTTTGCTATTTCAAGGCTATTATCCGTAGAGCCGTCATTTACAATTATTATTTCTAAATTTTTATATGTTTGTTCTTTCAGGCAATTTAATAGCCTACCTATAAATTTTTCTGCATTATACATTGGAATAATTATACTAATAATATCATTCATCTTTTTTCTCTCTCATCTTTACTTTCTAATACACCATGCACTAATAAATATCTTTCAGCTAGTTCAACATTTTTTAATAAATTTTTATCAATTTTACTTCCACTTTTTATAAGCCTTGTAAATTCTTTATCCATTGTATTTATCATTTTAGAAATTGAAAAGCCATTTACTACTTTTTCTCTACATTTTTCTTTTATATCTGTGTTTTCTAGTTTATCAAATATTTCAAGAAATTTTGTTACATATTTTTCAATTTCTTCATCAGAATAATTAAAGTTTAATTGTTCTTCTAGTTTTTGATAAACTGGTACCAATGCTCCACACTCTTCATCTATTAATTCACTTTGTCCTCCAATATTAGCAGAAACAACTGGTACACCCATTGCCATTGATTCATATGTCACAAGAGCCAATCCCTCTTGTAAAGAACAAATAATTGTGGCTGATGCAACTTTATAAAATGGTCTAACATCTTTTTGATATCCAAAGCATTCTACTATATTTTGTAAATTATTTTCTATTATATAATTTTTTACATCTTTTAATGCGACACCATCTCCTACAATCGCTAATCTTACATCATCACGAATTTCAGCCAATTTCTTTATTACATTTATCGCAAAAATTGGTCTTTTAGCATGTACAATTCTGCATGGAAGTAAAATTACCTTTTTCCCTTTATATTTTTCCTTTAGTTCATCATATTTTTCCGACTCGAATTCTGGATTAAAATAATCGGTATCTGTTCCAATATAAACAGTTTTTACATTTTTCACATTTCTTTTCATTGTCTTGTACATTAAGTTTTTTAAATATTCTGTACATGTATATGTAGCATCTAAATAATCTGCTACTGCATTAGAATCTTTTGGCTTTCCACCATTTCGTAATGTCCAATTCTCTGAGTGTATATAATCAACAAAAGGAATTTCTTTAAATTGGCACTTTAGCCATGGTAATGCATAATATCCATAATAACTATTTGAAAAGAAAACAAGGTTAATTCTTCTACTTTTAATAATATATGCTATAAATGAGGCCCAATCTTTCTTTTTCAAAAAAGTAGATAAATCAAAGTATTCTTCCACATATTGTTCTATTTCTTGTCTTAGGTCATGTTCCGTTTTCTGTGTTGTTATTACACTAATTTCATAATTCTTTTGTTTCAATCCCTTTATTAAATTAAAATCGAATATCTCTGCACCACCTATTGCCGTCCAAGGTAAAATAAATAATATTCTTTTTTTCCCATCTGCAGGAACTACCGGTGGCTTTTTTAAGTCAATAATAGTAGGAATATTTTTATAATCTACTTCATAATTATTGTCAAATTGAATTGTATTTAGTTTATCATCTATTTTGTCTATTTCTTCTTGCATCTCAGGAGTAATTTTTTCATCTTGTTTTTTTGCATTTAAATTCCTATGCCAATATCCATAAAACTCCATTTTAAGTGGTACAGCTTTTTTGCTAAGAAGTTCTATACATGTGTACCATTGTCTTGGCAAATCATCTGTTATCTTCTCGTATTTTTCAAGTTCCAAAAATTTTTGTTTTTTTATAAATATCCCTGGAGCAATAATATTTTTCTTCTTCTCATCTATAATTCTTAGCTTATTGTTAATTAGCAATTCTTTTTTTCCAAATTCAACTACTCTTGAATATGAAAAATCTGCATCATAATTAAGCATCATAGCAAAAAAGCCACATTCTAGCATTGTTTCATTTAATAAATCATTTTCTTCAAAATTAAAAATTAATTCTGTTGAACTGTTTTTTATAGCTTCAATTTTTGCTTTGGCAATTGTTTCATAGTCATATACAATTATTTTTATTCTTTTATCTATATATTTTAAATTTATGATATCTGACTTGTTGTCGTTAATAACTATTATCCATTCCCAATAAGGAAATGTTTGATTAATTAGTGAATTCATCATTTGTACTACATAATTATAGCTTGAATTAAGGCTACATATTGTAATAACTGTAATTAAGCTTGTTCCTTTATTCATGCTTATTCTGCTAGATTTCATTTTCCCTGGTTCAAGAGTAAAATCAAAATTTTTTGTTTTTCCCATTTGCTTGGTATTTTTTTGCATTTATGTACCTCCATTTTGATCACTTTTGTTTAATCTCTTAGGTAAATTATATATATATATTATACCTCGAAATACAACGAAAATCAATACTGGTAAGGAATTTGATAGTGTCAATTTATTAGTCTTGTTTGATTTTTAGGCAAATCTATATTATTTCTATCAACACCTTCTGATTCATAGTTTTCCGTCAGTCCAACAAATAGCACCACCTCTTTACTTTTACTTGCTTTTTCTATTGCTTGATTTAATAATATTTCGTCATCTTCATCTTTATCTATACGGTTATATCCTTTTTCATACTCTGCTCTCACATTTTGGCTTTTTAACGCTTTATATGCGTTCTCAATTTTATATGAGTTAATTTATGTGAGTTATAACATACTTGAAGTCTTTTATTACACATTCGCCATTATTTTAGTTCCTTCTTTTACTTTTATTCCAGATTTAGGGATTTGTCTTGTTATTATATCTGTATTTACAATATCTTTTTCATTTTCTATTTCTAAATCCAAATTTATTTTTTTTAATTTTTCCTTTGCCTCCTCTATTGTTAGTCCCTCAATGTTTGGAACTTCAACATCCTTTTTTTCGTCTTCTTCCATAACATTGTCTTTTTGCGCCTCTAAATACGGTAAAACTTCTGACAATACCTTTCCGCCAACTGGTGCAGCAACAGCACCTCCTTGTGTTGTGCTCCTCTTATAGAACCTAAATTATCTAAAATAAAATTCAACTCTTATAAGTTAAATTAAAGGTTAAATATGATGTCAATTCGGTCATTTGAATATATTTCAATATGATAAATTATCTCTTTTAGAAACTCATTTGTCATATCTTTTCCACTTTGAAATTCTGTTATAATTTCTCGTATTCTATTTATATCTATATTGCTATTATTTTTTTCAAGTTCTTCTTTTCTTTTTTGTAATTCTGATATTTGCTTTTTTACTCTATTGTATTCTTCTTTGAACTCATCTTCTGTAATATATTTATCACATTTCTTTCTATATAAAATACTCTTTTTTCTATTTAGCTTTTCTAATTCATTTTTACATTGTTTTAATTCTTGTGCTTCTTTACTGTTTTCTTTAAAATAATCTATTATCTTATTAGTTGTTTTATCAATTTCAATTTGCCCTAGTCTTTCTTTTACTTTTGCTTTTATTATTTCATTTAGATTTTTCTCATTTATAAATACTTTGTTTTTACATTTATCTGGTTTCTTATAAACAATACTACATATAAATCCACTACTATTATATAAATATGTTGTTTTATCTTTTGACTTATATATTTTGTATTGTAGTTTGTGTTTACAATGTCCACAATAAAGTAAATCTTTTAGTAAAAAATGATATTCATTTTCCTTTTTAGAAAATTTGCTTTTCTTTATATCTTGAACTTTATTATATTTTTCTTGTGGTATTATTGCCTCATGTGTATTTTCTTTTATGATCCATGTATCTTTGTTCTTATTTTTTTTACAAGTCTTTGTCATATAATTAGTAATATATTTATTCATTACTGTATTTCCTGCATAAAATGGATTTGATAATATATCATTTATTGTTTCTGAACTCCATTTATTACTTGCATTTTTCATTTTTAAATATCTACTAGGATTTCTTATTCTTTTTGAATTGAAATATTTTGCAATTTGCCCACTTGTTCTTCCATCTATATACATATTGAATATAGTTATAATATTATTTGAAACTTTTTCATCAATAACAATTTTATGCTTATCTTCTATTGATAATTTATATCCATAAGGTGCGTGTGCCTCAACATATTGTCCTGATTCTTTCATTGCTTTTTTATTCGCTCTTACTTTTTTTGAAATATCTGTTAAATAATATTGATTTGCAATACCCCTTAACATTATTGTATCGTCTATTTCATATCTATCTCCACTATCAATAAATTCTGTAACAGAAATAAATCTCACATCATTATCTGGGAAAAAGATTTCTGTGTACCAACCTGTTTTATTTTTATCACGAGTTAATCTACTAATATCTTTTACTATTACCATATTGATAAATCCTCTTGATATATCTAACATCATTTCATTAAGTGCTGGTCTTGAATCTAGTATTCCAGAATAACCATTATCTGCATATTCTTTTACTATTCTGTAATTATTTTTCATAGCATAATTAGTTGTAATTTCTCTTTGAGCCTCTATACTGTTATTTTCTTCTGAGTGTTCTCTTGATAATCTTAAATATATTCCTGCTCTATATTCTTTCATAACTATACCATGTTAAAGATATTATATTTATAATTTATAAATACATTGTTGTTATTATCTATTTCAATATTATATATAATATCAGATACAATATCTTTTCTTATACCTTTCATATTTTTTATTTCATTTACAACACTTTTTAGTTTATCTTCATTTAAAACAGGTGTACTTTCTTCTTGTTTCTCTATAATTTCAATTTCTTTTTTTATTCTGTTCTTTTTATTTGCAATTTCTCCATAAAATTGCTTATAGTCATCTTCATCTAATAAGCCATTTCTATAATCTGTATATAGAGTTTTTATTTCATCTTCTGTTTTCTGCAATTCTTTATTTAAAATTTCTTTTTGATTTCTAATACCACTTTGCTTACTTTCATCATTTTGCTTTATTATCAACTCTTTTATTTTGTTTCCATCTACAATTTTTCCAACCATATTTTTTAAATTTTGATAGATTATTTCATTAACATCATCTTCGCTTATTCCTTTACTGCCTTTTATACAACACTTTCCTTGATGTCTTTTAACTCCATTTAAACAATAAATCTTTTTAGATTTTATTTCATTAGAACTACTATCTTTGTATTTTACTTTTAATGTCATTTTCTCGCCACATTCTTTACATTTTACCAATCCGTTTAATTCCCATTCATATTTTTTTCTTCTTATTGCTTTATTGATATTTCTTTTACTTTGTACTCTACTAAATAATTCTTCATCTATAATTGCTTCATGAGTGTTATATGCTATTTTCCATTCTTCTTGTGGTATATACTTTACTTTTTTAGACTTATAGCTCAAATTTATTCTTTTTCCATATTGTGTATGTCCTAAATAAACTCTATTACTTAACATTCTTCTTACTGTTTCTGTTCTCCATTTATACCTTATTTCTCCATTGTTATTATTATTGTTTGGACTAGGTATTTTATCTTCTTGCAATTTTTTGACTATATCAACTAATGTTTTTCCATTATCGTATTCTTGAAATATCCTTTTTACAATTCTTGCCTCTGGCTTACATACTTCTAGTTTGTGTTTATCTTCTTTGTTTTTTCTATAACCATAAGGAGCAATAGAACTCATATACATTCCTTTTTCTTTTCTTGCCCATACACTTGATTTTATTTTTCTTGAAATATCTTTACTATACCAGTCATTTATAAGAGTTTTGAATTGTATCATGTCATTATTAGCATTTTTTGTACCTGTATCTACATTATCTAAAACAGATATGTACCTTATATTTCTTTCTAAAAAGTATAATTCTATATAGTAATTTGCCTCAAAACTATTTCTTGAAAGTCTTGATAAATCTTTAGTAATAATACAATTTATAGTTCCATTTTCTACATCTTTTATCATTCTTTGAAAGTTTGGTCTATCTGTATTTAATCCTGTGTATCCATCATCAATGTAATAATCTACTATGTAAAAATCATTACCTAATTCTTTTACTTTTGTATCTATTATATTTTTTTGACTAACAATACTATCACTTACATCTTTATCACCATCTTCCTGCGACAGTCTTAAATAACCTGCTACTTTATATTTTTCATTCATATTCAAACACCTCTTTTTTTGAGGCGTATATATTTGATAATTGAATTTTATATTTTGTTTTCATTTATAACAAATGTGCAATTTTCAAATTTTATAGTATTTCATACATTTTTATATTATGTCTTACTCTCTTGTAACTTTGATATTGCAAATCTACATAAAACATTATATATTTTATCTGCACTCTGACTATTTTCTATACATCTAGTTATTACTTTATATTTCTTTTCATTTATTTCATAAATTTCTTCCTTTACATCTTGTACCATATATATACGCACCTCCTATTTCTTTTAAAAAATATTATAATTAAAATAATTTTATTACTAATTCTTGTAATTTTTTTAATTTTTTCACACAAAAATAATGTAGTACATTTTACTACATTATTTTTTCTATAATAAACTTACTATATCTTTGACATGAACTGTAAAATTCCTTTTTCAAACTTTTCTTTAAACTCTTTATCTTCATTAATTAACTTATTTAATATATCACCATATAAAGGTTGCTTAATATCCTCTATTAATGTTTTTTCCATAAATTCTTTTATTAACTCATTAGGATTATCTACATCTTGAAACTCTATTTCGATATATTTACCAAGTAAATCAATATCGTCTATAAATATTTTTAAACCTTTATAATCTAATATTTCTCTAGTTTTTTTACTATACATATATGCTTTCATTCCTAAAAAGCTAAAAAAGTCCACCCCATCTTTAAAACTGTTCAATTCTATTTTTGTTTCATAAAAAAATCCTTCTTCTTGTTTTTTCTTCACTTCCATATATATCTTATTTGCTTTTTTCCTTACTCTACAAACATATCCATATTTATTTAATGAATTAAATCCATCGTATCCAAGTGTTAAATCTATTTGCTCACTTTTTTCATCTATAACATTTGAAATTTGCTTTATTCTTTGTATTTGTTCATCTGTTACTTTATATCTATACTCTTTTTCTATTTCCATTTCTATTATTCCTTTACTAAATTTTTTTCCATTATATCAAATATATAATAAATTACAATACCTATAATACTAGATATTATAATACAAGCAAATACTGCCGCTATATTCATTGAATAATAATTTGATATTATTAAATATCCCAATCCTTTATTAGCACTTATTAATTCGCTAACTAATGCTCCTACTATAGCAAGAGAACTTGATATTTTTAGAGCTGACATTAAATATGGCATAATTCCTGGCAATAAAAAGTATTTAGTTTCTTGTATCTTGTTTAAATTGTATAAGTCTATTAAATTATTATATTTTAATAGTACTTCCTTCGCTCCAGTTAGTACATTTATTAACACAGGAATAAAACATGTGATTGTTACTGCTGCTATTTTTGATCCCATACCGTGTCCAAACCACAAAACAAGTAAAGGTGCTATTGCTATAATTGGTACAGTTTTTAATATTATTGCCATAATAGTTATTGTTTGTTCTAAATGTTTATAATGTATTACAATTAATGCTAAAAATAGTCCCATTATATTTGCTATTGCAAACCCTGCAATAACTTCTAATATTGTATATAGTGCATTATTAAAAAAAGTTTTATAATTATTAATGAATTCTTTTATAACATTTTTTAGACTTGGGAATAAATATTCTGCTGGATGAAAAACTATTGATATCATTACCCAAATTATTAAAATTATACTTATTGAAATTATTACTTTACGCATAGTTCACCGCCTTACGTAGTTCCTCTCGAATACTCGTTACTTGCTCCATTGTTTGGGAACTAAACTTATTTTCAATTTTTCTAGGATCCTTAGTTAAAATCCTTTTAACAACTTTTGTTGGATTGCCACCTAATACATATATTTCATCAGATAAATATACTGCTTCATGTATAGAATGTATAACTAATATAGTTGTTTGATTGTTTTCATTATGAATTTTTATTAATTTTTCATGTAAATCATCTCTATTAATCTCATCTATTGAGGATAATGGCTCATCAAGTAGCATTACCAACGGATTTAATATTGCAGTTCTTAATATAGATACAATACGTTGCATTCCACCAGATAATTCATTAGGATAACAATCTCTCTTTTCTTCTAACTCTACTAGTTTTAATAATTCTATTGCGCTTGTGTTATCATTTTTTCCTATTATTTTTAGTGGAAAATTAATGTTATCTATTACATTTTTCCATGGTAACAGCATAGGTTCTTGAAAAACAAATCCTAACTTTAATTCATCTTTTAGCTTTTTTGGACTAACTCCATCTATTAATATTTCTCCTTTATCTATTCTTTCTATTCCAGCTATCATTTTTAACAAAGTAGTTTTTCCTGAACCATATGAACCTATAAATGATACAAATTTACCTTTAGGAATTTCTATACTAAAATCATTAAATACATTTTTATTTTTATATGATTTGGAGATATTTTTTATTTCAATATAACTCATATTAATCTATAAACTCGTTAGTAAATATTTCATTTGCTTTTAATTTATTTTTTATTACTCCAAAATCATATAAATTATCTATCATGTCTTGCCATACTGCTTCATCTGAAATTCCTATTTTCTCATCTGTTAAAATAATTGGTATACTTTTATTTAAATAACCTAATTGGTGTTCATAATTTAAAGAAGAGTTTACTTTTATTAATTCATCTATTGCTTTTTCAGGATTATTTATAGCTTCATGCCAACCTTTTATTGAACTATTTACAAACTTTCTTACTTTTTCTGGATCTTTTTCTATTAATTCTTTAGTTGTAAAAATAGTATCTGCATATACTTTTACTCCATAATCTCTAAACTTTAATACATTAACTTCTTCTCCCTCTAATTCTAACAATGTTGCATCATTCATTTCATAAGCCATTTTAGCATCTACTTTATCAGTTAGTATTTGACTTATACCTGTAATTGCTGGTACTTCGTTTATACTTTTTTCATCTATATTATTTTTCTTTAAAAATAGTCTATATAAATTTTCATCATTTTCATAAACTATTCCTACAGTTTTTCCTATCAAATCTTCTGGTTTAGTAATGTTTAAATATTTCTTAGATGTAAGGGCTTCTGGAGTTTCTCTATAAATTACAGCTATTGCCACAATAGGAACACCATTATCTATTGCTGTTATAACTTGTTCTGCACCTGCTATTCCGAACTCATTTGCACCACTTGTAACAGATTGTATCGGAGATATATTAGGCCCTGCTGGCTCTATTTCCACATTTAATCCAGCCTCTTTATAATATTCTTCTGCATTTGCTGTATAAAAACCTGCAAATTGAGCTTGGCAAATCCATTTAAGTCTTAAAGAAGTTTTACTTGAATCATTATTATCTGTTACTACAATAAAAATAAATATTAAAACTAATAATATAATTAAAAATATACTTATACATGAAATTAACATTTTTTTATTTTTCATTATTAAAATCACCCTTTCTTAACAAATAAATTTTATTATATATTTCTTAATAAGGCAGTTATTGAATTGTACAAATCTATATCAAGTTTTACTAAACTTTCCTCATCTAAGTCATTATATGGTATCCATTTTCCATCTACATTTGCTTCCATTAATGCTGCTAAAAAATAGCCTGTTGATTTTTCTAGTTTATTAATTCTATTTACTAATCTTACTTCTAATTTTGACTCTGCACCAATTACTTTAGTTAAATATCTTCCATTATCATTTACTTTTATAGCTACTGCATGACCATATACAAACTTCATTGGTATTGTTCCACCGTATTTTTCTGCTAAAGCTTTATAATACTGTGCTGCAAGTTCATCTGTAAATTTACCATATTTTTCTTTTACAGGAGCTTTTATATGTAATCTTGGATTATCATTTTCATCTATTCCTTCAAATTGTATTGTATCATCTTGTGTTAAAATAACAGTCCCTTCTGGCATAAATTTAGAATAATGTATAGCCTTTTCTATTGCAATTTCTACTGGAGTAGAAGCTTTTTCTTCTGGCTCGGGAAGTTCTTTATCTGTTACTTCCTTTAATGATACTAATTCATAATCTAATCCTTCTAATAATTTTTTTAATCTATTAACCTTATTATTATTGGTTGTTGCTACTACAATTTTTTTCATAATTACCTTTCTCCCCTTTCCTCTTTTTCTTCATATATTGCTTTCATAGTTTCATATTCTTTTTCATCTAAAATATGATTTCTTTTTGCTGCTTCTAATAAATTTGTATAATGTGTTAAATTAATAACTTTAATATTATTTTTTGTTAAATCATTTACTATTTTATCTCTTAATGTTGCAATACATGCAACTCCCACTGTTTCTATTCCGTTTTGTTTTAATACTTCCTGTGCTTTCTTTACAGTATCTCCTGTATATAATACATCATCAACTATTATTGCTTTTTTAGATGCATATTTTAAATTTCCTTCTATAAGTCCTTTTAATCCATATGCCTTTTCACTACTTCTTACATATAACATTGGAAGCTCAAGTTTTTGTGCTATTGAATGTGCCCATGGTATACCAGCGGTTGCCATTCCAGCTATTGTTACATCATCTTTAAATTCTTGTTTTACCCTCCCTATTAAACCTCTTTCTAAAAGTTCTCTTGTTTTTACATCACTTATTGCTAATCTACAAGATAAATATGCTGGTATTATATCTCCATTTGGTGCTTTAATTAACTTATCATTTGTTTTATTTGCATTTACATAGCAACCTGACCTTACTAATAATTCTGCTATATCATCATCTATTTGTATATTTTTCTTTTCTTTTATAGCAATATTTTCTACATCTTCAACTGCTCTTTCTAAACTTATATTGTCTACTATATGCATTTTTTGTTTTACTTCTGGACCTCTACTCATAATCCTTTCCCATTCATTTGAACATAATGCTTGGTGCTCTTCTATCTGCTCTATATTAGAACTTCTTACTCTAGTTGCATCATTCATTCTTCTTATTGCAATTACGTTTGATGGAGCTATTAATTGTATTAAATTTTCATTTAAGTCTATATACCAATCCGGTGTCAACCTTTTTGTTAAATATTGTACATCCTCTCTGTAGGTTTGTCAAACATATGTCACACTTCACTACAAATTACTGCTCTATAAATACCTTCTGTGATTTACAAGCTCTACATCCCAATAAACTGTAGATATTTTTCATTTGGACTTTTCCAATTTAATGGTTTCATTGGAAAATTATTATATTCTCTTGTCCAATGTCTTAATTTTTCTTTAAAATCTTCAAAACTTACAAATATTCTTTTATAATAAAATCTTTCTTGATCTTTTCTATGACTTCTTTCCACCTTGCCATTATGTCTTGGTGTTCTTGGCTTTATTAATTTATGTTTTATTCCTAATTCTTCCAATTTCTTTTCAAACATTGTTTTTTCATTCGCTTTTTGAGAATTTAATCTATTTGTAAACTCAAATCCATTATCTGTTTGAATACATTCTATCTTATATTTAAATTTTTTTATTATTTCTTCTATAAATTTCGCCGATGCATATGTACTATGTTCTTTACTTGCCCACAATACTCTTTGTCTTGTATATTCATCTATTGCTGTATATTGATAATATTTTTCTTCCTTATCTTTTAATTCTTTACTCATGCATTCTCTTGGCACATATTTTACATCTACCTGTATTCTTTCTCCTGGATGTGTCATCTGCTGATATGGTTTTGGTATATACTTTTTCTTTTTACTTGGTGTTTTTTTATATAATTTTAATCTTTGCATTACTCGATATAAACTTGTTATGCTCCTTGTATATCCTGCTCTTCTTAATTTTATCCATAATACCACTAATCCTGCATCTTTATTTTGTGCCTTATACTTTTTTATCATAATTATTTCTTTTTCTGTATGCTCATTTGGATGGCTCTTTTGTCTTCTTGACTTGTTTACTAATGATTTTCTTGTTCCATCATATTTTTCTCTCCATCTATATATCGTCTTTCTATGTTGTTTATATCTTTTTGCTGCTTCTGTCACTCCATGTTTTAGAGAATATTCTACAACTGATTGCTTAAATAATATATCTTGTGTTATACTATTCATTAGAAATACCTCCGTGATTTTGATTTTGTTTTTTTCGTCGAAAACATTATATCACATTGGTATTTCTTTTTTTATTTAATGTGTGACATATCTATTGTAAACTAATACTATAAGTTGACACCTAGATGGTGTCCTCCTTCTCCTGTTGGGTTATATAATGTTACAAGTATTACCACTTGTGGATTTGTTGTTGGTCCTACTCCCATAAAAGATGTTACATATTTATTTGTATTTACCCCATCTTCTGATGTTCCTGTTTTCCCTCCTATGTTATAACCTTCGACTTGTGCATTTCTTCCTGTACCATCTTCTACAACAGATTGCATCATGCTTAATACGTTTTTAGCTGTTTCTTCCGATATCACTCTTTCTTCCCTTTTAATCGGTATTTCTGTTGTTTCCCCAGTTTGACTGTTTATTATTTTCTTTACAATTCTTGGCTTTATGTATGTTCCCCCATTAGCAATACTTGATACTGCAGTTATTAGCTGTAATGGTGTTATTTCAAATCTTTGACCAAACGCTATTGTTGCAAGTTCTACTGGACCAACTTTTTCTTCTTTTAAGAAAATACTTCCAGCCTCTCCGGGTAAATCTATTCCTGTTCTTTTTAATAGTCCAAACTTTTTCAAATACGTATAATATTTTGAAACTCCAATTTTTTGTCCTAACCCTATAAATACTGGATTACACGAATTCATTAGAGCTTGCCTTAATGATTCCGAGCCATGCGGCCTATAATATCTCCAACATTTAATTCTAACTCCTGCTATTTCTATTCCCCCTGTACAGCAAAATTCGCCCTCTTTATCTACGCTTGTTAATCCTTCTTCCAATGCTGCTGAAGTTGTTATAAGTTTAAATGTAGATCCTGGTTCATATGTATCTGATACTGCTTTATTTCTCCACATTTGTTGCAATGCCTTTGTTTTTTCCCCCTGTGCTAACATTTCCCAACTTGCCTTTAGTTCTTCTGTATTAGCCTGATAAGGTTGATTTAAATTATAGTTTGGATAACCTGCCATTGCTAGAATATCCCCTGTTTGTGGATTCATTATTATTATATTTCCACCATCTGTACATTTGTTGTCTATACATGCTTCTGCTAAATATTTCTCTGCTATTCCTTGCACAGTTGCATCTATGCTTAATATTAAATCATTTCCATCTATTGCTTTAACATAGTTTTCACCTTCTTTTGCAATTTCGCCTCCCCTTGCATCTATTATTTTATTAATCTTGCCTTTTTCTCCTTTTAATTCCTTTTCATAAATTGCTTCTATCCCATCCAATCCTTGATTATCAGAGCCGCAAAACCCTATTACTTGTGAAGCCAAATTGTTATTAGGATAATATCTTTTGGTATCTTCATCTATATTTACTCCTTTTGTTATATTATTGTCGCTTAACCACTTTCTAAGTTCATCAGCTTTTTCTTTGTCTATTTTTTTTACAATAGTTTCTATCGAACTTCTTCTGCTTACTCTTTTTAATATGGTTTCATAATTTAAGTTAAAAATTTCAGTTAATGCCTTTGCAACTTTTTCCTTGTCCTCTTTTGCAATGTTTGTTGGATTTACGGTTACAGTTTCTACTGTACTAGATATAGCCAAAATATTTTTACCAGTTGCATCATATATTGTTCCTCTTTTAGGATTAACACTTCTATCTAATGTTTGTTGTACATATGCCATAGATTGCAATTCCGAGCCCATAACAAACTGTATCCAACCTATTCTACATATTAAAGCAATGAAAGTTATTGTAGAAACAAGTATTGCATTTCTCATTCGCTTTTTTCTCCCCAAATCACTCACTTTTTCTTCTGCTTTTATTTTAGTTTCTTTTACTTCAGCTTTATATTTTCTCCTTTGCTCTTTTTTTACTAACTTCTCGAGTTCTCTTATATTCACTTTTTGATTTTTCCAAGCTTTTATTTGTTTTTTCTTTATTTTTCGCCTATTCTTCATTATTAATCACATTCCCTCTCTAACTTATGATTATAATAATATTATTCCAATTTATTCTAAATAGGACTTAAACGCAAAAAAATTACTATATACTCAAAATATAGTAATTTTCTAAAATATTTTTTCTGTTAAAAGCTCTACCACTTTTTCAAACCAATTTTTTTCTTCTTCTATTATTACTTGTTCGCTGGCAGGTTCCACATAATCTTTTTTAGGTAGATTAACATATCTTTTTTGTGTTGAATCTAACTTTTTCATTCCCGAATTCTCTTTTGCTGCTTTTTCAATGTTACTTAAATTTAGGCTGTTTTGTATATTAACTTCTAACTGTTGGTTTTCTTTTTCTATTACAGCCAAATCGCTTTTCAGTTGCTCCTTTTTGCTAAATCTTTCTGTTATAAGTGAGTTCCTATAACTTATTGCCAATAGTATTACAAAACCTAACACAACATATGTTACAATTTTAGTTTGTGGTTTTAAATGCTTTTTCTTTTTGTTCTTTTTATTTACTTTGTTTTTATTTATCGTTGTAGATTTCTTTTTAACGTCTTCTTTTTTATTTGGTTTATATTCTGGTTTTAGTTTTCTCGGGCTTGTCTCGTATTGATATCCACCATATCTACTATTTGGCATATTCTCACCTACCTTTTGAAAATTATATTTTCTTTTCAAATATTCTTAATTTTGCACTTTTAGCTCTTGAGTTTTCTCTTTGCTCTTCCTCTGTTGGAAGTATCGGCTTCTTTGTTATTATTTTGCCAAACGATTTTGCTCCGCATACACAGTATGGTAAATCCTTTGGACATTTGCAAATTCCCTCTGCCTCTGTAAATGCATTTTTTACTGCTCTATCTTCTAAAGAGTGAAATGTTATAACAGCTAGTCTTCCACCTTCATTCAAAGTATCAATGCAATCTAAAATACATTTATATAATGGCTTTATCTCATTATTAACTTCTATTCTTATTGCTTGAAATGTTCTTTTAGCAGGATGTCCTTCTTTTTGCTTTGATAGTGGTATAGATTTTATTATAATATTTACTAACTCTTCTGTTGTTTCTATTTCCTTGTTTTTTCTTTGAGCACATATATTTTTTGCTATATTTCTAGAAAACTTTTCCTCTCCATATTCGTATATGATTCTTGCCAACTCTTCTTCTGGATACGTATTTACAACAATTTTAGCATTTAACTGCTGACTTTTATCCATTCTCATATCTAATTCGTTACTGCCTAAATAACTGAAACCTCTTTCTTTTTCATCTAATTGATATGAAGAAACTCCTAGGTCTAACAATATGCCATCTACTTTTTGTATTTGTAAATCTTTTAATACTTCTTTAATCTCATCATGATTTGCATGTATATATTTAACATTTGAGTACTCTTTTAGCTTTTCTTTTGTAGATTCTAATGCATCCATATCTCTGTCAATTCCTATCAGTATACCATTTTCAGATAAATTTTCTAATATTTTTTTGCTATGCCCTCCACCACCAAGAGTACCATCTACATATATTCCATCTGGCTTTATCTTTAATCCTTCTATACATTCTTTAAGTAATACAGGATTATGCTTAAATTCCATGGCAAATAAACCTCTGCTTTCATTTTATACGCGAATAGTTGGTATTTTATGCAAAATACCAACTGTCCACATCTTTTATAGTTTTTTCTTTAGTATTTTATTTTTTTCTCTTTGGTGTTGTATATATTCTACAAATGCTTTTCATTTGTATATTATTATTTTTATCCTATGTACAAATTATATATTTATCTTTTGTACTTTTTGCTTTTGTATATTATTACCTTCTTCTTTTGTTATTTTTCTTTTGTAATTTAACATTTTTTCTTTTGTGTACTAATTTTTATCTTTTGTAAAATCCTCTTTTGTTTTTTTCATTTGTGCAAATTTGCTTTGCTTTATCCTTTGTAAAATTTTTTCTTTAGTTAAATTTATCTTTTGTACTTTTTTAATTTTTTCTTTTGTATTTCAATAATTTGTCTTTTGTTTGATTTATATAAACTTTTGCAATTTATATACCTAACATTGTCATATTCTCTGCTATTTCATCAGCAGAAATATTCTCATCACTGTTATAAGATTTCCATTTTTCTCTGTTCCAAATTTCAATTCTAGTGCCTACACCAATTATTATTGCATCTTTTTCTAATGTAGCATATTCTCTTAAATTACTTGTTATTAGAAATCTACCTTGTTTGTCAATTTCGCATTCTGTTGCACCAGATAGGAAAAATCTTACGAAATCTCTTGCATTTTTGTTTGTAAGTGGAAGTGTTTTTAATTTTTCTTCAAAGTTTGTCCATTCATTTTGAGAGAAACCAAACAAGCACCCATCTAATCCTTTTGTTACTATGAACTTATCTCCCATGTCTTCTCTAATTTTAGCTGGTAATATTAATCTGCCTTTAACATCTAGAGAATGTTCATACTCACCAATAAGCACTTTGTTTCACCTCCATAACATTTTAAACCACTTTTTACCACTTCTCTCCACTTCAATTAAATTTTAATATAACTTTTTATATTTTGCAAGCTTTTTTGTAAATTTTTTTATTTTTTTTATTTAGGGGTATAAATCGGGAAAGAATGATTAATTTTGCAGGTATATATAATAATAGGTATAATATGAAATACGGTTTTGTAAGAGTGGCGGCTGCCATTCCGATAGTGAAAGTGGCTGACTGCAAATTTAATGCACAACAGATTGAAACTCAAATTGCCATAGCAGACGGGAAAGGAGTACAAATTATCATTTTTCCCGAACTAAGTATTACAGGGTATACTTGCGCCGACTTGTTCGGTCAGTCTTTACTGTTGGAAGAAGCAGAAATGGCTTTAATGCAAATTATGAATAATACCCGACAAATGGATATCGTCTCCATTGTAGGGATGCCTGTGGTTATGAATTCCACGCTGCTGAATAGTGCTGTTGTTTTCCAAAAAGGGAAAATACTGGGTATTGTTCCTAAAACATATTTACCTAATTATAAAGAGTTCTATGAACAACGCTGGTTTACCTCTGCTCTAAACCACCCAGATGGTAATGTACGTCTCTGCGGACAAAATGTACCGGTCAGCGCCAACCTGCTTTTCGACACTCCGGAAACTTGCTTTGGCATTGAAATCTGCGAAGATATGTGGGCCCCCATTCCCCCCAGTTCCGCATTAGCATTGAAAGGAGCGGAAATCATTTTCAATATGTCTGCCGATAATGAAGGGATAGGCAAGCATAATTATGTCCGTTCATTAGTCAGTCAACAATCAGCACGCTGTCTGGCAGGATATGTATTCAGTTCATCCGGTTTCGGCGAATCAACCACAGACGTTGTTTTTGCAGGCAACGGACTGATATATGAAAACGGCACGTTACTTGCCGAGTCTGAACGTTTCTCATTCAAGGAACAATTGGTCATCAGTGAAATAGACGTGGAGCGTCTTCGTGGTGAACGGTTGACCAATACCACTTTTGCCGCCAATATCGGCAACTGCCCGGGACGTCCCGCCATCCACATCAGTACAGAATTTGTCAACACACGCGATCTTAGTCTGACGCGCAGTATAGAAGCTCATCCTTTTGTTCCTCAAGGCAAAGAATTGGATGAACGCTGTGAAGAAATCTTCGCTATCCAAATAGCAGGACTAGCCAAACGTCTGGTACACACTCACTGCAAGACTGTAGTAGTCGGTATTTCCGGTGGTCTGGATTCCACCTTGGCACTTTTGGTCTGTGCCAAAACTTTCGACAAATTGAATTTGCCACGAAAAGGCATCATCGGCATCACCATGCCTGGTTTCGGTACTACCGACCGTACTTATAACAATGCTCTCCATCTGATGGCTTCACTAGGTGTTACCATTAAAGAAATCAGCATAAAGGAATCCTGCATCCAACACTTTAACGATATTAATCACGACATGACCGTACACGATGTAACCTACGAAAACAGCCAAGCACGCGAACGGACTCAAATTCTGATGGATGTTGCCAACCAATTGGGCGGTCTTGTCATTGGTACGGGAGACCTTTCAGAACTTGCCCTAGGCTGGGCCACCTACAATGGCGACCATATGTCTATGTACGGAGTCAATGGAAGCATTCCCAAAACACTGGTCAAATACCTGGTAAATTGGGTGGCTTTGAATGGCATGGATAATGAATCACGTATTACCCTGCTCGATATTGTAGACACTCCTATCAGCCCCGAACTGATTCCTGCTGATGAAAACGGCAATATCAAACAAAAGACAGAAGATTTGGTAGGGCCATACGAACTGCATGACTTCTTCCTTTATCAATTCCTACGTTTCGGTTTTCGTCCCGCCAAGATATTCTTCCTGGCAAGTATCGCTTTTCGTGATACATACGATGAGGAAACAATCAAAAAATGGCTTACTATATTCTGCCGCCGTTTCTTTCAACAACAATTCAAACGCTCTTGCCTGCCCGATGGTCCCAAAGTGGGATCCGTATCACTTAGTCCCCGAGGTGACTGGCGTATGCCAAGCG
>OICR01000177.1_pt1 | contig 32693 bp, 26 predicted proteins | sample 1581321 | NCBI WGS metagenome assembly OICR01 (sample SAMEA3882557, study PRJEB24775) | human gut metagenome | biome: human-associated habitat; feature: intestine environment; material: feces | place: Netherlands | collected 2009/2010
CTTTTGAAGCAGGGCGGCTATCTTATCATGGACAGGGACGGCTCTCTGACCCTCACCGAGGATGGGCTCGACGTGGCGAAGAAAATATACGAGCGCCACACCCTGCTCTCTGATTTTCTCGTCCGCCTCGGCGTTGACGAAAAGACGGCGGCGGAGGATGCGTGCAAGATAGAGCACGACATCAGCGACGAGTCGTTCGCCGCGATAAAGAGGCACGTGAAAACCGGCACAGGGCTGAAATAACCGAAAAAGATACGAGGTTTTTCGAAAGGAGAATCGCCGTGGCTGTACAGGTATATAATTTCCGAGTGACATATGAGGAATGCGGCAACCGCATATGGCGGGACATCGCGGCGTCGTCGAATTACACGCTTGCCGACTTGGGCTGCGCCATCCTCGCAACCTTCGGCACTCTCGCGTATCATCTTTTTGAGATGAGCTTCAAGGGAGAGACAAACCTCATCCGCGAGGGATACGAGGAGTGCCGAGACGGATATTAACGGAAGTTGCCGGAAAGTAAGCGTGAGTTGTATGCGTTTACCGCTGCCCAAATTTATCAAACTCGGCATAACACGGGAATATGTTTTATTAAAAAGAAAAGGGAGTCGAAACCGACTCCCTTAATTTTATTTCTGCCGAGCTTTTGCTTTTTTCTTTGGCTTTTCTTCGTCGAGGTCGATTAGGATAAACGAGACATTCCAGATAAGTATCGCCAGGAACAGGACTGCCATAACAACGGGCGCGGTGCTCATTGTTACGAGAACTATCTTGCCGAAGAGATTCATAAACGCCATGTCGGTAAGAGAGCTCAGCGTCAGCTTGCCCGCGTCGACGGCGGCCGCGATATCCGAAAACGCTATTTTCATGCCGATGAGGCACAAAATGCCTGCCGCGCCGAGTGCGGCGGTCGTCTTTCTCGAATTAGTCGCCGCGGCAACAATGATAATAGCGAGCGCGATGAGCAGGGCGAGCGCGAAGCAAACGGCAAAGGCTATGAAGTTGCCCTTGAATTTAAGCAGTACCTCGGGAATCTCGGACATATTATCCTTGTTAAAAACGCCGGCAAAAAGACCGTCTCCCGTGAAAAGCTCAACGATGCGCTTTATGCTCAGCGCCTCTACGATATTCGAGTCATAGAGGTTTGCGTGCGCATAGACGGTGATTATATCCGTGAAATATGCGACGGGGAAAATTGCCGCCGCGAGCAGCGCAGTCACTATCCTGTTGAGAGCCTTCATGCTGACCGACCTTCTTTCTTGAAAATGCTTATTTCTTCTTTTTATCCCATGAGGAATTGAGCGCAACGGTGCGGTTAATTATGAGATTGTCCGGGGTGCTGTCCTTGTCAACGCAGAAATAGCCCTGGCGCATGAACTGGAACGTGTCGCCCGGCTTTGCGCCGCGAAGTCCGCCCTCGAGCAGGCACCCGTCGATAATTTTAAGCGAATCGGGGTTGATATTCTGAAGATAATCGCCGTTTCCGTCCTCGCCTGCGGGATTTTCTGTGTTGAACAGGCGGTCGTAGAGGCGCACCTGAGCCTTTACATTGTCCGCCGCGCTGACCCAGTGCAGAGTGCCGCGAACCTTTCTGCCGTCGGGCGTCTCGCCGCCGCGGCTCTCGGGGTCGTAGGTGCAGTGCAGGCAGGTGACCTCGCCGTTTTCATCCGTATCATATGAGTTGCAGGTCACATAATATGCGCTCTTGAGGCGTACTTCGTTTCCGGGGAAAAGCCTGAAATATTTCTTGACGGGCTCCGCCATGAAGTCCTCGCGCTCAACATAGAGCTCGCGGGAGAACGTGACCTTGCGGTGGCCGAGCTCGGGCTTGTCGGGATTTATCTCGACCTCTATCTCCTCGGTCTTGCCCTCGGGGTAGTTGTCGATAACGAGCTTCAACGGATTGAGAACAGCCATGGCGCGCGGGGCGTTCTGATTGAGATTGTCTCTGACGCACGCCTCAAGCAGGCCGTAGTCAACAACGCTGTAGGCCTTTGCCACGCCGACGCGGCCTATGAAATCGCGTATCGCGGCGGCGGGATAGCCCCTGCGGCGCATTCCGCAGAGAGTGACCATTCTCGGATCGTCCCAGCCGTTGACAACGCCGTTCTGAACCATTTCGAGGCACTTTCTCTTGCTCGTCACGCAGTAGTTGAGGTTCAGACGTGCGAACTCGATCTGGCGCGGCGGCTCTTCAAAGCCGATAGCGTCGACGAACCAGTTGTAGAGCGGTCTGTGATTCTCGAACTCGAGCGAGCACAGGGAGTAGGTGACTTTCTCCGCAGCGTCGGAGAGGGGATGCGCGAAATCGTACATCGGATAGACGCACCACTTGTCTCCCGTCTGATGATGGGGGACGTGCGCTATTCTGTAGATGACGGGGTCGCGCATATTGATATTCGGGCTCGCCATGTCTATCTTGGCGCGAAGCACCTTTTCGCCGTTTGCAAACTCGCCCTCGGTCATGCGGCGGAACAGGTCGAGATTCTCCTCGACCGAACGGTCGCGGTAGGGGCTGTTTTTGCCGGGCTCGGTCAAGGTGCCGCGGTATTCGCGTATTTCGTCGGGAGACAGGTCGCAGACATACGCCTTGCCCTCCTTGATGAGCTTTATCGCGCACTCATAGAGGAAGTCAAAATAGCTCGAGGCATAATATACCTCGTTCCACTTGTAGCCGAGCCACTCGATATCCTCTTTAATGGCGTCGACGTATTCGACATCCTCCTTGGAGGGGTTGGTGTCGTCGAGGCGGAGGTTGCAAATGCCGCCGTACTTCTCGGCGATGCTGAAATCGATGCAAATAGCCTTTGCGTGGCCGATATGCAGGTAGCCGTTGGGCTCCGGAGGAAATCTCGTCTGCACGCGGGTGTTGACCCCGTTTGCGAGATCCTCATCTATGAAGTCGGTTATGAAATTCGAATTGAGATTTGTGCTGTCCGCCATTTATATCTCCTCCTTGTAGTGTGCGAGTGCCGAGACGAGTCTCGCTCTGACCCTGTCCTCGCCGAGCAGCCTGATTATCGAATGAAGGTCGGGCGTGTTGCGGCGCGAGGTCACGGCGATTCTGATAACGGTCGACAGGTCGCCGACATGACCCTTGAACGCCGAGGGGTCTTTCTTGTATTCCTTGACATTGGGCGTGTAGCCGAGCGGCTCGCACATGGCCTTTATGCGTGCAAACCACGCGTCCTTGTCGTCGTTTATGTCAAACTCGCCGATGTATTTTTCGAGTATTGCCGCCGCATCGCCTGCGCCGATGTTCTCGGGCAGGGTGTAGTCGGGGGTATACAGCCCGTCGTAGAAATAGGAGACGAAGTCCTTGACCTGCTCCCAGCTTGCGATATCCTTTCGCGGCTTCGGGCAGTCGCGGTCTATCGAGAATATGCCGCGCGCAAAGTCGCGGTCGGAGTCGAGAAGCGTATATAGCTCGCCGTCGTATTTTTGCGCCCAGTCGAGCACGCTTGAAAGCACCTCGTCCGCCGTCATGTGCGAAATAATATTCTTGCTCACGTCGTTGAGCTTCGCCATGTCGAACAGGCAGCCGCTGACGCTCATCTTCTTGAGATTAAACGGGAATTTCCAACAGTCCTCCGAGGGGTTGGCTCTGCGCCAGTCCTCGAAGTTCGAGTTGAGCAGCGTCATGATGTATTCTATGACGCTCTCTTTCGGATAGCCCTGCTCGACAAAGTAGCTGACCGCCGCCTCGGGGTCTTTTCTCTTGGAGAGCTTGCGCTTTGCGCCCGTCTCCTCGTCTATCTTCATCACCTGCGGAGTGTGCGCGTATTTCGGCACTCTGTAGCCGCAGGCCTTGAACAGCGCGATGTGCTTGGGGACGGAGGATATCCACTCCTCGCCGCGAATGACGTGGGTCGTGCGCATGAAGTGGTCGTCGCAGACGTGCGCGAAATGATAAGTCGGCACGCCGTCGCTCTTTAAGAGCACCTCGTCGATTATATTCTCGGGCATCTCTATCTTGCCGCGGATCAAATCGTCAAAGACTATCCTCTTGTTCTCGTCGCCCTCGGAGCGAAAGCGCAGAACATAGGGCTCGCCCGCCTCTATGCGTCTCTTCTGCTCCTCAAAGCTCAGGCTGCGGCACTTCGCCCACTTGCCGAAATATCCGGTTATCGCAGCGCCGCCGTTCTCCTGCTCCTCGCGTATGGCGGAGAGCTCGTCCGCCGTGCAGAAGCAGGGGTAGGCCTTGCCCTCCTGCACGAGACGCTTGGCTATCGCGTGATATATCTCAACGCGCTTGCTCTGCGTGTAAGGGCCGTAGTCGCCCTTTTCCGTGTCAAAGCCGGTTACGCCCTCGTCGAATTCGAGACCGAAATTTTTGAATCCGTTGATTATCGCGGAGACGCCGTCGGCGACCTCGCGTTTTTTGTCGGTGTCCTCTATTCTCAGATAAGTCAGTCCGCCGCTGACTCTCGCCGTCAGAAAATCGACGAGCGCGCCGAACAGGCCGCCTATATGGAGATATCCCGTCGGGCTCGGAGAGAATCGGGTCACACGCGCCCCCTCGGGAAGCTCGCGCGGGGGGTATCTCAGCTCGCACTCCTCCGGCGTCAATATGTCCGGGCCGAAGAGGAGATCGGCGAGTTTTTCGTTATCAGTCATTAAACCGCACTCCGTTTCTTGAGTAAATATATACACTATATTATCGCAGAAAAACGCCCGTCAATCAAGAGCCAAAGAACAATTTCTCAAATCAAAAGAGGACAATCGATAAAAATTTCATAAATCTTTAATTTTCCATTGATTTTTGCACTCTTTTATTTTATAATGAATACGACCGCGCAAGCAGTGGATTGATTTTTCGTGCTCATTCGCTCGGGAGAGAAAACCGCAAAAAAGCGCGACTGAATGAAGATTTCATATTCGGAGGTAACAGAAATGACAAAGAAGATCATAGCTCTTGTCCTTGCTCTCTGCTTCGTTTTTGCTTTTGCAGCCTGCAAGAAGGATAAGGACAACGGCGACACAACCACAGGCGAGCCCAACACTTACGCAAACGGCGAGACCGTTGCAAACGACGAGTCTACCGATGCAGAGCCCGCGAGCGGCGACGAGTCCACCGAGGCCGAGACCGACGCTTCCGGCAACACCGTAGCTCCCGAGGAGACCAAGAAGGACAATCAGGGCGGCAATCAGGGCGGCAATCAGGGCGGCAGCAGCACTGCTTCCAAGCCCGCGACAAAGGCTGAGATAGTTGCGTATTTCAACAAGGCCATTAACGGCGTTAAGCCCAACGCAAAGAGCGTTACAAGAGTTTCTGAGACGAACTACAGAAGCGGCAAAATCACCGGAGTTCCCTCTTTTGTTAATTCGCTTGTCGGCGGTATAGACAGCTTTGTTGACGGTCAGCTCAAGAAGAACAGCAAGGGCTCCGAAACATTCTCCAATTCTGCGGCTATAAAGGCTAACTTCCCTGTTGAGAACGAGTCCTGGTCGAGCAAGCTTACTGCGAATGATAATGATGTCGCAAGCGCAACTTGCACCGAGGCGGGCGGAGTTTACACCATTACTATAAAGACGGTTGCCGACAAGGCTTCCTCCAACGTTCATCACGGCTCGGGTCATGCCCCGAAGGTTTTCAGCGTGGTTCTCCCGTCCGTTATCAACGATCAGTTTAGCAGCGGCGTGCTTAAGTCTGTCGCTAAAGCCTTTAAAATCGGCACCGCTCAGATGGAGTATCCCTCCGGCACAGTTACCGTTAAGGTTGATGCTAAGACCAGCCGTGTTATCAATGCTACATATGATGCCAAATGGACAATTCACCTTCCTCTTGGCGACGAAATGGTAGTGCTTCCTTTCGGCACAAAGACCATTTACAACATCGCTTACTAATTAAACAAAATGACTGTTTTGAGGCAGGAGAGCTCCTGCCTCAAACTGTATTTCTAAACATATTAAAAAAGAGGGATATTTAAAATGGAAAAGAAAGTTCTTGTTGAAACTTCCGCCCGCCATGTACATGTCACCAGAGAAGCTCTCGATATCCTCTTCGGTGAGGGCTATGAGCTGACCGTCAAGAAGGAGCTCTCTCAGCCCGGCCAGTTTGCGAGCAACGAGCGCGTTGCCGTTATCGGACCGAAGGGCAGTTTCCCGGCGGTCTCCATCCTCGGCCCCGTGCGTCCCGAGAATCAGGTTGAGATTTCGCTCACCGACGCCCGTTCGATAGGCGTGACCGCTCCCGTAAGAGAGAGCGGCGACGTTGCGGGCAGCGGCGCCTGCAAGCTTGTCGGCCCCAAGGGCGAAATAGAGCTTGAGTGCGGCGTTATCGCGGCGCAGAGACATATCCATGCAACTCCCGAGGACGCCGAGAAGTTCGGTCTCAGTGACAAGCAGATTGTCAGCGTGAAGATCGATTCCGACGGACGCTCGCTTGTATTCGGCGACGTGGTAGTCAGAGTCAGCCCGAAGTACGCTCTGGCAATGCACATCGATACCGACGAGTCCAACGCCGCAGGCGCAACTCCCGGCCTCATGGGCGAGATACTCGCATAACTCTCCGAAATTCAGCCCTCTGCGCTTTTTCGTGCGGAGGGCTTTTTCTTTTTCGGGTCGGCGGTGAAGGATAATATCTGTCTGCGATATTTCTTTTGCCGAAATGAATATTTCTTGCCGCCGCGATTTACGATGACGTATTTCAACAATTTATAAGCCTTTTTGTTAAGCGATTTTTTATTTTTTGTCTATTGACGGATTTGTGCAACAATTATACAATATATGTAACAAAGCCCCAAAGGAGTGGAAAAGATGAAGAAGATTATTGCAATAATCCTTGCGGCTGTGCTCGTTCTTTCGTTTGCGGCCTGCAAGAAGACCGATAAGAACCCCGATACAACCGCTGCGGCCGACGCTCAGACCTCAGAGCAGGCGGGTGACGTGACCGGTGAGGAGACTGCTTCAACCGACGAGACGTCCTCCGAGACCGAGATTGTTACCGATAAAGAGGGACACACCGTTGTCGAGACAGACGCTGCCAAGCCCTCCGAAAGCAAGACCCCGTCCGGCGGCAGCACCGTGACTCCCTCAAAGGATCTCAATACCAACGACGCTGCGGCCTGCATCAAGGCTTATCAGGCGGCTATCGCCAAGACAAAGCAGTTCAAGAGCGGCAGACAGAGCATGTCCCTCAAGGGCGAGATAACCGCAAGCGGATTTCTCGGAGCCATTTTTTATGTGGCTCAAAAGAGTATAGCCAACGCGCTGAGCAAGAACTCCAAGGATCGCACCGATATCCCCGGCAACCCCTCGGGTATGAAGGCGAGCCACATGAAGAGCGCGAGCGCAGTGACCAGCGGCAACTACACCACTATAACCTTCAACGTCAAGGATCAGACTCAGGGTCCCAAGGCGAGCAACCATGCAGGCTCCGTAGGCTGTGCGGTCGGTACTCTCGGCGATGTTGACAGAGCTATAAAGGAGCTCGGACTCAAGGTTGACTACAAGGACGGCAAGATAGAGCTGACCTACACCAACTGCAAGGTCGTTGTCAAAATCGACAACACCACCGGCAAGATCGTCGAGGGCAGCTGGGTTTATGATGTCAACGTCTATGCAAACGGCATCAAGGTCTCCGGCGTCTCCGTAAACAACCTCAAGGGTATCGTCGCTTTCTCGTATACCGCGAAGGGCTGATAACCGAAAAACCGAAGCCGTCCGTCTTTTTCAGGCGGGCGGCTTTTTGCTGCCTTTTGACAAAAAAGCAAGATTCCGCCGGCTTTATTAAAAGTTAATTATTATATACACTTTTTTATAAGATTTTTCTTGACCTGACTGCGCCGATAGCTTAAAATATAAATCCGGGAATAAATATTACGGGAGGGAGAAGAATGGATAAAAAGCTTTTGAGATTCGCTGCGGCAGTGCTTGCGGCAATATTGCTCTTTTCCTTCTCGGCGTGTAAGAAGGATGACGGCGACTCCGACTCCTCAACCGAGGAGCCGTCGGTAACGGTCGACTCGGGCACAGTGACCGAGTCGACAAAACCGGAGGGAGAGAGCACAACGGGCGAGTCGACTACCGTCGGCCCAAGACCCTCGGCGCAGACCGGCTCATCCGGCACGACAAAGCCCGAGGCTATTAATGTTCACAGCGGGCTCAACTCCACCAATACCTCTAAGGTGCTCCGATATTACAAGGCGGCTGCTGCGAACACAAAGAGCATAGACGCCACGCAGCTTATGTCGATAAAGCGCGTTGACTACACTCCGCGCAACAGCTTCCAAAAGGGAATGCTCTCCCTGTTTACGGGCATAGCCTCTGCGGCGCTCGCGGCGAACAGCACGCCTGTGAACGAAGTGCCCGGAGTGCCCGATGAAATTAAGTCGAGCGACCTCATTTCGGCAAATGCCGTCGCTTACGGCAACTATACTATAGTGACCCTGAACGTCAGAATACAGCAGGATGATCAGAACACAAAGGACGCGCACCGCGGGCCTGTCGGGCGCACTGTCGGCACGGTAGGCAACCTTGACAGAGTCTTTGACGAGATGCCGAGCATCAAGGTGGACACCTCAAAGGGCAGCATTACGCTCAGATATGACGACTGCAAGGTCGTTGTCAAAATCGATAATGTCAGCGGAACGATAGTCAGCGGCACATGGAGCTACACCGTCGATATAGATGTAGATAATATATACGCGAGTATAGCGGGCAGCGACAGTATGCTGATAACGGATACCGGCGGCGCGGTCGATTACGTCATAAAGACTAATGACGGGACGACGCTTCGCAACGGTGTAAAAAAATAAAATATGGGACTGTCTGCGGCTAAACGCGACAGTCCCGTTTTTTCACGGCAATAAAAGAGAGCTGCCTTTTGGCAGCTCTCTCTGTTTTTTATGTTTATTTGTCGGACTCGGCCTCGGCAGCCTTGGCTTCGTCGATGACCTTCTGCGCGACTACGGGCGGTGCGTCCTCGTAGCGGGTGAACTCGAGGGAGAACCAGCCTCTGCCGGCGGTCACGGAGCGCAGGACTGTTGAGAAGTCGCCCATCTCGCCCATGGGAACCTCCGCGATGAGCTCCTGAATCTTCGGCTCGTCGGACGGACCCATGCCGAGCACGCGGCCGCGGCGCTTGGTGACGTCGCCCATGATGTCGCCGAGATTTTCATCGGGCATATAGGCCTTCAGAGTGCCTATGGGCTCGAGGATAACGGGGTTAGCTTGCGGAATACCGTTCTTGTAGGCTATGTTGGCAGCGGTCTTGAACGCCATTTCGGACGAGTCGACCGGATGATAAGAGCCGTCATAGAGCGTAGCCTTTAAGCCGACCATCGGATAGCCTGCAAGCACGCCCTTCTTGACGCTGTCGCGCAGACCCTTTTCGACTGCGGGGAAGAAGTTCTTCGGCACGGAGCCGCCGACAACCTCCTCGGCGAAAACGAGATCGTCGCTCTCGCAGGGCTCGAAGCGGATAAAGACGTCGCCGAACTGGCCGTGTCCGCCGGACTGCTTCTTATGTCTGCCCTGAACCTCGACCTTCTTGCGGATGGACTCTCTGTATGCAACCTTCGGCACGCTGAGGTCAACCTCAACGCCGAACTTGTTCTTGAGCTTGGATACGATAACGTCAAGGTGCTGTTCGCCCAGACCGGAGAGCACCTGCTCGCGGGTCTCCTTGTTGATGACGAACGAAATCGTGGGATCCTCTTCGAGAAGTCTGAGCAGGCTCGCCGCGACCTTCTCTTCGTCGCCCTTCTTGCGAACCTTGACTGCCATGGACAGGCAGGGGGTCGGGAACTTAATGCCCTCGAGGGTTATCGGGTTCTTGGGCGAGCAGATAGTGTCGCCCGTCTTTATGCCCGCAAGCTTCGTCACAACGCCGATATCGCCGGCGGGGATGCAGGCTGCGTCCTCCTGCTTGCTGCCCTTGAGGGTGATTATCTTGCCCATTCTCTCGCTCTCTTCGGTGCGGGAGTTATATGCGGGAGTGTCCGCGGTTATCTTGCCGGATACGACCTTGAAGAAGGACATCTTGCCGACGAACGGGTCGGCGATGGTCTTGAAGCATATAGCCGCAAGAGGGCCGTTCTCGTCGCAGGGAAGACCGTTCTCGCCCGCCTTGTCGGCTGCGGAGGGAGCGGAATATACTATCTCGTCAAGGAGCATATCGATAGCTTCGCAGGTGTAGCCCGCGCAGGCGTATACGGGGATAACGGAGCCGTCGCTGACTCCGGAGTTGAGAGCCTTGATTATCTCTTCGCGGGTGAAGGTCTCGCCGGCGAAGAACTTCTCCATAAGCTCATCGTCGCTCGAGGCGACGGCCTCGGTGAGTATATCGAGCATCTCGTCAAGCTGCGCGTCGGAGGGCATATCGACTTCCTTTTTAGTGCCGCCGCTGTAGTCAAAAGCCTTGCGGGATGCGAGGTTTACATACGATGCGACCTTGCCGTTCTCCATATGGGGGACGATAACGGGGCAGATAGCGGCGCCGACCTCCTCCTTTATGGCTGCAAATGTCTTGTAGAAATCGGTGTTATCCGCGTCGCAGCGGGTGATTGCGAACATTCTCGAGATACCTCTGGCGTTCGCGGCCTTGAGAGCCTTCTCCGCGCCGACGTCGAAGCCCGAGCCCGCCGCGGTGACTATGAGCACGCTGTCCGCTGCGCGGATGCCTTCGCTCATGCCGCCCGCAAAGTCAAAAAGACCGGGAGTGTCAATTATATTTATCTTCGCGCCGTTCCACTCTATAGCGGCGACAGCGGTTGATACCGTGGCCTTTCTCTTTTTCTCCTCGGCGTCAAAGTCGAGCACGGTGGTGCCGTCGGCGACTCTGCCGAGTCTGTCTGTAGCCTTCGCGGTGTAGAGCATGGCCTCCGCAAGGGTAGTTTTTCCTCTTCCGCCATGGCCTGCAATGGCGATATTTCTGATGTCTTTCGCGTTATAGGCTTTCAAAAAAAGTCCTCCTTATCAAAGCGCCGCCGCGCGTTTAGATTTACTGCATAAAAAATAACCACAGTTTTGAGGAAATTATAGCATAGATAACTATAGATTTCAATAAAAAATTGAAAATATATTCATTAATGTTATATAAACAGATTAGACGGGACGCAGGGACGCAAAAGAATAGAAAAATACTATGCTTTGTCACATTGAAGTGCTTTCCGAATAATATTTGTTTCGGATATAAAAATAAGGACCGCAGATTCGCCGCAGTCCCTGACGAAAATATCGCCCGCAATAAAATATCCCCCGCGCCGTGGGAGAATATGCCGTCCGTAGTCGCTCTGGGCTTTCTCTTCATCAGGTTGCCCTCGGCTTTCTCCATGCCGAGCGCAAGGCCGGGCAGGGAGTCGGTGACCATGTTTATCCAAAGCGGGTGAACGGGCTTGAGAAGCTGGAAGTTGAGAATAGAGGCAACGAACATGATTATAACCTCGGACATATTCGTTGAAAGCTGGAACTGAAGCACCTTGCAGACGTTGTCGTAGATCTTTCTGCCCTCTTCGACCGCGTTGACGATAGTGGCGAAGTTGTCGTCCGCGAGAACCATGTCGGCGACACCCTTTGTGACGTCCGTGCCGGTGATGCCCATGCCGATGCCGATATCGGCGGTCTTTATGGAGGGCGCATCGTTGACGCCGTCTCCGGTCATCGCCGTAACCATACCGCGTACCTTCCAGGCCTTGACTATCCTCGTCTTATGCTCGGGCTGAACTCGCGCATAGACGGAGTATTTGGTAACCTCTTCAATAAGCTCTTCGTCGCTGAACTTGTCAAGCTCCGCGCAGAGCCTTGTCCGCCATTCTCTTGTTGTCCGCGGCGATTTTTGCCCGGAAATCGTCGTCCATGGGAACTATCCTGCCGTCTATAAGCGCGGTTTTGCAAAGGTTGATAACAACGTCGGGCGCACCCTTTGTGTACTGAACTATGCCGGAAGCCGTCTTATGGACGGTGGACATCATCTTCCTTCCGGAGTCGAACGGAGCTTCGCCGATTCTGGGGCTCACCTTGACGAGGTCATTCTTGCTCATGCCCAGGGCATAGGCGTATCCGACGAGAGCGGCCTCGGTGGGCTCGCCCGTAGTCTCAACTGCGGTAAGCTTACGGATAAGAGCCTGCCTCTTGCTCATCGCGGTAACGCCTATGGAAAGGATTATCGTGACGACTGCCGGCAGTCCCTCGGGTATGGCAGAGAGCGCAGGAAAAGATTGAAAAAAGACCTTCAACAGTATTATCTGCCAAAGGTCTTGCATCAAACGCCTGAAGGCCGTCTGTCTGCTGCCAGCCGAAGCGAGATTGTTGGCAAACAGATAGGATAATCCCCATAGCTACTCCCCATTGGTACATCAATAAATGATATCATATTCGGGGAAAAGTCAAGGCGTATTCAATAAAAAATTATCTTTTTGTCGAAAAATGTCAAATTATTATATTATCTGGAGGCTTTTCTTTTCGCTGCGGCACGCTGAACGGCCTTGATTATCTCGACTATCGGGATTATCGAAAACGCGAGGGCGAGCGATGTTGCATATTCGGCGAAGCCTATCGGAGTGAAGCCGAAGGCGTTTGCGAGGAACGGTATCTCAATAACCGCCGTAGTCAGCACGAGCGACGCCACCATAGCAGCAAACAGGGGCAGGTTGTGGCTGCCGCGAAGGCTCATCTTTATGACCGAGCCGCGCTGCGAGCGCATATTGAACGAGTGGAATATCTCGCACATCGACATGGTGAGGAATGCCATGGTCATGCCCTGCTCGCACTGTGCGATGTTCATGAACGCCCAGTGTCCCGTCTCAAAGCGTTCGCCTATAAAGAACGCCGCGAGGGTCAGCGCGGTAACGAGCACGCCCTGATAGAGCACGTCAAAGCCGAGCCCGCCTGCAAATATTCCGTCCGACGGGTCGCGCGGGCGGCGGCGCATGATATCGCTCTCCGCCTTTTCGAGTCCGAGCGCGAGCGCCGGGAAGCAGTCGGTGACGAGGTTTATGAACAGCAGATGCGGCGCTTCGAGAATGGTGAAGCCGAGAAGCGTTGCGGTGAATATCGCGAGCACCTCCGCAAGGTTCGAGCCGAGCAGGAACTGAATGGCCTTTCGGATATTGTCATATATCCTGCGCCCCTCCTCGACGGCGTTGACAATGGTCGCAAAGTTGTCGTCCGTGAGCACCATGTCGGCGACGTTCTTCGTGACGTCCGTGCCGGTTATGCCCATGCCTATTCCGATATCCGCGCTCTTTATCGACGGCGCATCGTTGACTCCGTCGCCCGTCATGGCGGTTATCTTGCCCTTTGAGCGCCAGGCGTTGACTATTCTCGTCTTATGCTCGGGCTGCACGCGCGCGTATACATATATATTCTCGACTCTGTCCGCGAACTCCTCGTCGCTCATCGCGGAGAGCTCCGCTCCGGTTATGGCCTGCGAGGGGTCGGTGAGTATGCCGAGCTCCGAGGCGATGGCAACGGCGGTGTCCCTATGGTCGCCGGTTATCATAACGGGGGTTATGCCCGCGCCGCGGCACTCCTCTATAGCTGCCTTGACCTCCGGACGAACGGGGTCTATCATGCCGGTAAGGCCGATGAATATCAGATCATGCTCGAGCGCCTCGGGTGAAAAATCGTCGGGCGCGGAGTCGTATTTTCTCATCGCCGCCGCGAGTACGCGCAGAGCCTTATCCGCCATCCTCTTGTTTTCCGAGGCTATTGTCGCCCTTATCTCGTCTGTCATCGGAACGATTTTTCCGTCGATAAAGGCGTGGGTGCAGAGGTCGACGACAACATCGGGAGCACCCTTTGTGTATTGAATAATGCCGTCCGATGTCTTGTGGACGGTGGACATCATCTTTCTGCCGGAGTCGAACGGAGCTTCGCCGATTCTCGGGCTGTCGCTTTTCAGCTCGCCCTTATGAAGTCCGAGGCTTATCGCGTAGCTGACGAGAGCCGCCTCCGTGGGCTCGCCAATCACGAGTCCGTCGGAATCCTCCTGCGCGTCGGAGCAGAGGGACATGGCTCTTGCGAGCAGCTTTTCGTCGCCGTAATGATCGACGACGGTCATCTTGTTCTGCGTGAGAGTGCCCGTCTTGTCGGAGCAGATTATCTGCGCGCAGCCGAGCGTCTCAACAGCGGTGAGCTTGCGGATAACCGCATTTTTCTTCGACATATTCGTAACGCCTATCGACAGCACGATAGTGACCACCGCCGCAAGTCCCTCGGGAACGGCGGCAACGGCGAGACTGACGGCTACCATAAACACGTCGATAACGCTCTTGAATATCAGCGCGGGATCGCCGCCCGCGAGAGTGGAGCGCTCCATGAACAGCGAAAACGCGAAGATGAAAACGCAGATTCCCAGCACAAGGAAGGTGAGCGTCTTAGAGAGCCCCGCAAGCTTTTTCTGGAGCGGGGTCTGCCCGTCCTCCGCCTTTGTTATGGCATCGGCTATCTTGCCCATCTCGGTATTCATGCCCGTGTCGGTGACAACGGCCTTGCCGCGTCCGTAGACAACGGCGCTGCCCATATACGCCATGTTCTTTCTGTCGCCCAGCGGAATATCGCCGCCGTTGCCCGCGCCGAGAACGGAGATAATCTTGCTCACGGGCACGCTCTCGCCCGTCAGCGCAGCCTCCTCTATTTTAAGGCTGGCGCTCTCGAATATGCGGCAGTCTGCGGGAACAGCGTCGCCCGCCTCGAGAACAACAACGTCGCCGACGGTCAGATCCTCGCTCTTGACGGTCATGATTTTGCCCTCGCGTATGACCTTGGAGGTCGCCGCGCTCATCTCTTGAAGCGCCTCGATAGCCTTTTCCGCCTTGCTCTCCTGCAAGACGCCGAGCACGGCGTTTATGAGCACAACGGCGAGGATTATCACGGTGTCCGTAGGGAAGGACGGCGAGCCGGAGACCTTGCCCTCGTAGACTGTCGTCACGGCGGATATGACCGCGGCGACGATAAGGATGATTATCATCGGGTCGGCAAGCTGTTCAAAAAACCGCTTGACGAGCGATTTCTGCTTTGTCTGTGCCAATTTGTTTTTGCCGTATTTCTCAAGACGGCGTTCGGCCTCGGACTGCGAAAGTCCGTTTTCCGAGCTCTCCGTCCGCTTAAACACCTCGCGGACGTCTTCAAGATAGTACTTCAATTTTTATGCCTCCCTTTCGGTTAAACAAAAAAAACCTTCGACAGACCATGTCTGCCAAAGGTCTTGCCTCAAACACGCCTGAACGCATATGTCTGCTGCCAGCCGGGCTCGGTCGGTTATTGCGGCCTGCACGACGGTTGGTGACAGCAAGATGGACTTTCGCCCATAGCTACTCCCCAATGGATTACATTTATCATATCCTAAAGGACATATTTTGTCAATTAACAATTTGTAAATTTTTATCGGGCTTTCGTGATTATTCGACAAAATTGCTATTGACAAAGGCGAAACGGGATTATATAATTATTTGCGTATTCTGACAAATGTTTCTGTGGACTCGCATGTTTTTTGTAAGCCATTGACCGTTTGCGTTTGATGGTTCGAGAAAATGTGCGGGCCCATTGCACAACATATAATATAGAATGCAAATTTTTTCACGGAGGTACCGCAATGAAGGGTACAGTCAAATGGTTCAACGCAGAAAAAGGTTTTGGCTTCATCGCTAACGATGAGGGCGGCGACGATGTTTTCGTACATTTCTCCGCTATCGTTGCAGACGGATACAGAACTCTTACCGAGGGTCAGAAGGTCACCTTTGAGGTCGAGCCGGATCCCAAGGATTCCAGCAAGCTCAGAGCTGTCAACGTTGTCGGCGAATAATTTTTCCCGCAGTTGATAAGACGGCCGCGTTTCCGCTGACCGCAGAGCAAAATGACAAAGGTCATAATTCACAAAGCGTGGATTATGGCCTTTATTTTTTCCCGATTTTTGACTTTTACGCTCTAATAATTATCGGTAAAGCGAAATGCATTGCCGCGGGCAGAGTTGTTTTTGATATAATATTGTGATATAATTCAATATAGAACAGATATGCATACAGTGAAGAAGGGATGTGCGACGATGTCGGTTCCGAAGTATTATCAGTTTTTTCCATATGTTCTTGACTGCCTCGCGGACGGAGAGGAACATAATTTAAAAGAGATTGCGGAATATTGTGCCGATAAATTTAAGCTTACCGATGAGGACAAAAGAGAAATGCTGCCGAGCGGGCAGCCGACATATCTAAACCGCGTCGGCTGGGCAAGAACCTATCTGAAAAAAGCCGGATTGATAGACAGGGCTTCAAGATCGGTATATGTGATAACGGAGCTCGGGAAAGAAGCAGTTGAAAAAGGAAGCAGCAAAGTTGACCTTGATTATCTGCGTAAATTTGATTCTTTCAACGAGTTTTCCAATCCTAAAAATGCCCAAACGGAGAAGAGCGGCATAAACAAAAAAGAGGAAAGTCCGCAGGAACAGCTTGAAATCTCCATACGAGAAATCAATTTGTCGCTTGCCGACAGTTTGATGAGCGAGTTGTTGAAAATGACTCCGTATGATTTTGAAAACTTAATCGTAAGACTGCTTATAAAAATGGGTTACGGAACATTAAAACAAAACGAATCGGCAGTTACTCAAAAATCCGGAGATGAAGGTATTGACGGAATTGTGTCGGCAGATAAGTTCGGTTTCGATTCGATTTATATACAGGCGAAAAAGTGGAGGTCGGATACCACGGTCGGGAGACCCGAGATACAAAGATTTTTAGGTGCGTTGGCGGGACAGGGTGCAACAAAGGGGATTTTTATCACGACGGCACACTTTTCAAAAGAAGCAACAGCTTTTGCGGAAAAGCAGCTGCACCAAAAAATTGTTTTGGTTGACGGTAATCAACTGACGGAACTGATGATCGAATATAATTTGGGTGTTTCGGTGGTCGAAACCTATGTAGTCAAAAGAGTTGACTACGATTTTTTCAATGATGATTTGTAATAAAACAGGCGTCGGAGCTCAGCTGCCTTGACGCCTGTTTTTCTGATGTTCGGTAACAGCAGAAAGTAAATCAATCATTATTATTTCTTCTAGAAAGCATATCTTTGGCAATTCTCTTTGCAAGCTCATCCATGTGCGAGAAGTCCATGGCGGAGATATATATGCTCTCCAATTTGTCGTGAATTTTCTTTGCGCTCTTGAGCGAGTCCGCCGCCTCGGCGATAAACTCGCCGTAGGCCTTCTTGGTGAAGTTCAGCCGCGGCAGACGGCGGCGAAGCGCGGCACGGTCGGTGAAGCGCGCGCAGTTTATTTTCACGGCTCCGTCAAGCTCCGCCTCATGCAGCCTGTTTGAGGTCACGAAGCCGAGCGACAGCGCGGGAATGAGCAGGTGCTCCGGCTCGCCGCTCGGGTCGAGCGGGCAGGGACTTGTGATTATATCGTGCCCGCCCGACAGCGCATATCCGCGCAGCAGGGAGAGCAGGGCCGATGAGCACGCCGCGTTTTCGTCCTCTATGACATAGACTTTCTCGCACATCGTCTCAACGGTTTTATTAAAAAAGGTTATCCCGTCCGGCGTGACGGCGGACAAATTTATGTGCCGCTCCTCGCCGATACGCCCCGCAGGAGCGCCGAACTCGCGCGCCGCTATGCGCGATGCCGTGCGCTTTATTTTTGCCGTGTCGGCGCAGGCGAGCGTCAGGCGCAGAATATCCTCGCGCAAGAGAGCCGAGGCCTCGAGAAAACGTCTGCATCTGCGGTGAAATGCCGCGTTTTCGTCGCTGAGAGAGATGATTTCGTCACGCCGCGAGCGCAGAATATCTTTATCCCAGAATTTGCCCAGGTCGATTATTTCCTGCGCGGCACCCGGATATTTCGGTTCGAGCGTGTGCGGGGGAGTGCCGTCAACTACTAAGCAGTTGAGAGCGGGCGCATACACGCCGTCGAGCGAGGCGGGGTCGGAGGAGCAGTATATTAGCTCCGTCCCGATTCCCGCGTCGGTCAGGGCGGCGTTTATCTTTTTCATCAGGCTCGATTTCCCCGTGCCCGGACCGCCCTTTATTATATATGTGTACCCGCCCGAATGAGCGGGGCACAGCTCGCCGAAAAACGAATGAAAGCCCTCGGGCGAGCTGCACCCGAGAAAATAGCCGATGTTACCCATAATACGCCTCCCGAAAAGTCATATTACAGAGTATTCACCGCCCGCTTGTCAGGTTACGGAAAATACCGGCGCGGATATTTGCCGCCGATAACATCCTCGTCAAGGTTGACAAATCGGGCTAAAAAAGGTAAAATATCACGGTAAATTTGAACGGCTTTGCGGAGTCTGTCCCTCCTGTCGTCGAAAGAGCCGCGACTATGTTTCTGAGGGAAGCGTCGCGGATTGAAAGCAGAAAGTCAATAAGTGCAGTAATATAAAATAAAATAATAAAACCGGGTGTGGCGCAGCTGGTAGCGCGGGTGGTTTGGGACCATCAGGCCGCAGGTTCGAACCCTGTCACTCGGACCATATCGAGTGGTCATAAGGAATTTCACTTATGACCACTCGCTTTTAATTTTTATACCGCTTGCGTCCCCGTTGCAAAGCGGCAGTATCTGTTGTATAATTGCATTGAGACAAAACGAACCTAAGACACGCAAACTGCGGTGCTTCGGCTGCACAACAGTAAAGGGGGAATACGAATGCTCGGAGCGATAGTCGGCGATATCGTGGGCTCGATTTATGAGTGGAGGAATATCAAGACGAAGGACTTTCCGCTGTTCGGCAGCCGCTGCTCGTTTACGGATGACACGGTCATGACCTGTGCCGTGGCTGAGGCCGTTATGAACGGCGGGAAAAGGGAAGATTTTATCAAAGCGATGAAAAAGTACGGGCGGCTGTATCCGAATGTCGGTTACGGCGGCAAATTCAGAGCGTGGCTGTTCTCGGACGGCAGCGCTCCGTACGGGAGCTTCGGCAACGGCTCGGCCATGCGCGTCTCGCCGTGCGCGTGGGCAGCGGAATGCGATAGTGTGAGTAAAGCGGAGCTGCCCGACAGGTGCAGGGATTTGGCGAGACTTTCCGCCGAAGTTACGCATAACCACCCGGAGGGAGTCAAGGGAGCAGTGGCAACAGCCGATGCGATTTTCCTGTGCCGGTATTACTTCGGGGGCTGTCACGGCGAAAACGAACAACCCGTCAATAATGACCCGGCTGAGTGCAAAAGGCTCATCAGGGAGCATATCGAGCGCGAATACGGGTACGACCTTTCCAAAACGCTCGACGAAATCCGCCCGTCATACCGCTTTGACGTTAGCTGTCAGGGCTCCGTGCCGCAGGCGATAACAGCGTTTTTGGAGAGCACGGATTTTGAGGACGCCATAAGAAACGCGATATCTATCGGCGGAGACAGCGATACTGTTGCGGCCATTACGGGAAGCATGGCCGAGGCCGCCTACGGTATACCGGATAGGATAAAGGAAAAGGCATATTCCTATCTGGATGAGCCGCTGAGAGCCGTAGTGAGACGCTGGGACGGGTATATCGCTCGGTTCGGCGGCAAATAAAGCAGTCCGCGCTTGCGGTTTTTCCGCTTTTTGATTATGATATTAACGCAAAGGGGTGTTGTTATGTTTTCCGAAAAGTTTATCTGTGCAGGCTATGAATACACCGACTATACTTTCCATGTCCCCGCGCCGTATTTCCGAAAGACCTTTGAAACAGACGGCGAAATCAAAAAAAGCATAATTACTCTGACGGGTCTCGGATTTTATGAGCTTTATGTTAACGGGCGGCGGATTACCAAGGGTATTCTTGCCCCGTATATCTCGAACCCGGACGATATTGTTTACTACGACGAATACGACATAACGCAGGCTCTTGTGCCGGGGAAAAATGTTCTGGGCATTCTGCTCGGCAACGGTATGCAGAACGCGCCGGGCGGTCAGATCTGGGATTTCGATATAGCCGCGTTCAGGGGTGCTCCGCGCACGGCTTTCTGCGTCTCGATTGAATACCCCGACGGCAGAATCGATACCTTCGAGGCAGACGGTTCGGTCAGAACCGCGCCGTCACCGATTATTTTTGACGACCTGCGCTGCGGCTGCTACTACGACGCCCGCCTTGAAATTCCCGGCTGGTCAACGCCCGAGTTTGATGACAGCACTTGGAAAAACGCTCTTGCGGCGGAGACGCTGCGCGGCGAAAGGCGCCTGTGCGAGGCGGAGCCGATAGCGCCCGTGCGCGAGATAAAGCCGGTTCTGATAAGAAAATGCAGGCTCAAGGAATATATTTCCCGCGGCGATGTTGTCAAAGAGGCGAAGAAAGTAGCGAGCGACGAGCGCGACGGTTTTTTATATGACTTCGGCGTGAACTCGGCGGGTACCGTAAGGCTCAGGATAAGCGGCAAGCGCGGGCGGCAAATCGATTTGCAGTTCGGCGAATATATCGCGCCCGACGGTGAGCCCGATACGAGCAACATCTGCTTTTATCCCGAGGGATATTCCCAGCGCGATGTGTATATTCTCAAAGGCGAGGGCGAGGAAGTTTTTGAGCCCGTGTTCACTTATCACGGCTTCAGATACTGCGTGGTGCTCGGTATAACCGAGGAGGAGGCGACCGAGGAGCTGCTGACTTTTATCGTGCAGAATTCGGCTCTTTGCGAGATAGGCTCGTTTCGCTGCTCCGACGAGACGACAAACAAGCTGCAGGCGATGACGAGAAACTCGGATCTCTCGAACTTTTATTATTTCCCGACCGATTGCCCGCACCGCGAAAAAAACGGCTGGACGGGCGACGCTGCTCTCTCTGCCGAGCATATACTGATGAATCTCGATGCCGTCAACAGCTACCGCGAGTGGCTTCGCAACATCCGCGCCGCTCAGCGTGCGGACGGGGCTTTGCCCGGCATAGTGCCGACCGGCGGCTGGGGCTTTGAGTGGGGCAACGGACCCGCTTGGGATGCGGCGCTGACATACATTCCCTATTTCTGCTATGTCTTGCGCGGCGACAAAAAGATAATCGAAGAAAACGCGACGGCGATATTCCGCTACTGCGAGTATATCTCACGCCGGCGCGACGAACGCGGGCTTGTCGCAATAGGACTCGGCGACTGGTGCCCGGTGACGAGCGTAAAATCACCGCTCGAGTTTACGGACAGCGTCACCTGCATGAGTATACTCAAAAAGGCCGTCTATATTTTTTCGGAGCTCGGACTTTCGCTCGAGCGCGACTTCTGCGAAAAGCTCTATGATGAGCTGAGAACCGCCGTCAGGCGGCAAATAGACTTCGGCACCATGACCGCCGCGGGCTCCTGCCAGACCTCGCAGGCAATGGCGATATATTACGACGTGTTCACCCCCGGCGAAAAAACGGCGGCGTTCAAAAAGCTTCTTGAGATAATCAGACGGCGCGACGACCACGTTGACGCCGGCATACTCGGTATGCGCGTGCTGTTCAGGGTGCTCTCGGATTTCGGCGAACCCGATCTCGCGTTTAAGCTGATAACCCGCCCGGACTATCCGTCCTACGGAAACTTCGTCGAGCGCGGACTCACGGCATTGCCGGAGGATTTCCTGCGCGAAGAGGACACCCCCAATTCGCAGAATCACCATATGTACGGCGACATTTCCGCGTGGTTTATCGAATATATCGGCGGCATACGAGTGAATCCTTTCCTGACCGACCCGTCCGAGGTCGAGATATCGCCGGTGTTTATTGAAAAGCTCGACAGCGCCGAGGCTTCGTATGAGACGGTCGGCGGCAGGGTGAGCGTAAAATGGTGCAGAACGAACGAGGGTATAACCCTTAATATATCTGCGGACAAAGGCGTTCACGGGCGCATAAGGCTGCCCGACGGCTACGCGTTCGAGGACGGGCGCGGCAGCCTTGAAGAGCTTTACGGCGGAACGTTTAAAATAATCAGAGAGTGAAAACAGGAGGAAAAATGAAAGAGAAGATACTTTTTGTCAATGCCTGCGTGCGCGGGGAGAAAGAGTCGCGTACCCTTGCGCTCGCAAAGGCGGCGCTCAACCGTCTTGACGGCGATATAGAGGAAATCTGCCTTACCGAGGCAAATCAGAAGCCGCTCGACGCGGCGGGGCTTGCCAAGCGCATAGAGAGCGCGGAGAAAAACGACTTCTCCGACCCGGTCTATGACTGCGCCAAGCAGTTCGCCGCCTGCGACACGGTTGTTGTCGCCGCGCCGTTTTGGGATTACAGCTTCCCGTCGATTCTGAAGATATACATAGAATCCCTGTGCGTCGGCGGGCTCACGTTTTTGTACGGCAGCGACGGAATTCCGATAAGCTATTGCAGGGCAAAGAAGCTGATATATATAACCACCGCCGGCGGCTATATCGGAGACAGCGACTTCGGATTCGAATATGTAAAGACCGTAACGAAGTCGTTTTTCGGCATTGAAAAGTTCAGCTTTTTCAGCGCGGAGGGGCTCGATATTCTCGGCAACGACCCCGACGCCATACTCAAAGAGACACGCGAAAAAATAGAGCGCGAGCTTTGACAAATAAAAAATGTCCCCCGGAGAGCAGTGTTATGCGCTCCGGGGGATTTCCGTTTTTATTTATGCCCGATAGGTTTCCATAAAGCTGTTTATGTCGCTCTCGCAGGAGCGCATGGCGAGTATCGTCTGCTCGAAGAGCCTGTCGAGCTCCCAGCCGAGCCTCTCCGCGCCCGTGCGGATAATGTCGCGCGAGCAGCCCGCGGCGAACTTTTTGTCCTTGAACTTCTTTTTGAGGCTCGAGACCTCCATATCCATGACGCTCTTTGACGGGCGCATCAGCGCCGCCGACCAGATAAGCCCCGTCAGCTCGTCCGCCGAAAAGAGCACCTTCTCCATCTCGTGAACCGGCTCGATGTCAACGCAGATACCGCAGCCGTGGGAGCAGACGGAATATATCATGTCATCGCCGACTCCGCCCGCCTTGAGCAGCTCGGGCGCCTTTTTGCAGTGCTCCTCGGGATAGAGCTCAAAGTCTATATCGTGCAGGAGTCCGACTATAGCCCAGTATTCCTCCTCGTCCGCATAGCCGAGCTCTTTCGCGTACCAACGCATAACGCCCTCGACGGTCAGCGCATGGCGGATGTGAAAGGGGTCTTTGTTGTATTTTTTCAGAAGCTCAAACGCCTCGTCTCTCGTGATGTTGCTTTTTCTCATTTTAACCGTCTCCTTGCCTTGCTTATTTACGGAGTATTATACTGCCGATTTACTATGTTTTCAATCATAAATTCTTTTTTGTGGCAAGATTTTCGAGGGCGCTCTGATTTATGAAAAACAGCAGGTCGACAAGCGCGTTTTCGTCTATGCTGTAGTCCGAGCGCATCCACTGGAGTATAACGCCCGTGCTGCCGTTCAAGATGTAGGAGTAGATATACTGCTCCTGCTCCTTAGGAAATGCAATATCAAGGTTCTCTACGAATTGAATTATCGACTGCTGCATGAATTTCGAGCGAAACTCCGGGTCGCCCGCGTCGATGAGCAGGGTACGAAACGGCTTGTCGTTTTCTTTGATATAAATCAAAAACGAGAGCAGATATCTGTGCGCGCCGATATCATTTTCCGCGCCTATCTTTTGGAGGTGCTCCCGCGTTGCGTCGAGCAGCTCCGCCTCCACCTCCTCGAGCAGCTCCTTCGGCTCGGAGTAGTGGGCATAAAACGTCGAGCGGTTGAGGTCGGCGCGCTCGCAAAGCTCCCTTACGGAAATTTTAGTCACCGAGCCCTTTTCGCTCAAAAGATCCATCAGAGCGTTTTTGAGCAAAATTTTTGAAAGTCTTGTGCGCTGATTATTTTTTGTATTCATATTTTATCCCGTCACTTTCGGTGAATTTTGTCGGTTTCATAGCCGTTATTAACAAAACTGATGATTGTTAATCCAACATCATGTAGCTATAATAATAGTGTAATATGAAATCTCCCAAATGTCAAGGCGACTTTCGTCTTCGGACACTTCTGTTACCCGCGGGAAACGGCGGCCCCGAAAACCTTCAGACGGAAACTCGGGCGCGCCCGGACCGCAGAATAATCTGCACACAAATATTTTTATACAGCCCTTTTAACTTTTTTGCCGCGCCGGCGCTGCGGGGTCGGTCTCCGGCGCGGCATATCTCCGCATTCGAGCGGGAGAAACCGCAAAAAAGCGCATGAGCCGCAGGACGGCTGAAAATATTTTCAAATTTATGAGACAAAAGGATAAAGGAGTTCTTGGAAATGTCAAAAGCAAAAATCTTCGAAAAGCGGGCGCTCGATTCGCGCCTGACCTCGCCCGAGGTAACGGCGAAGGAAAAGTGGCTGGGCTATTTGTTAGGCCCGTCCGGTGCACTGCTGCTGAACGCCGTGTTCGCTACATATCTGAACGTCTACTACACGGACGTTTTGAACCTGACCACCGTTTGGGGCGGCGCGTTCCTCGCGGTGTTCCCGATAGTGTCGAAGATAATCGACGCCATAACGAATATAGTTATGGGCTATATCATCGACCGCACGCACACAAAGCAGGGCAAGGCGCGTCCGTGGCTGCTGCTCTCCGCGCCGCTCGTCGCCGTGACGGGCATACTGCTCTTCACCGTGCCCACGGGCAATCAGACGGTGCAGGTGATATGGGTCATGCTCTCATATAACCTCTTCTATTCGTTCGCCTATACGATATATAACATGAGCCACAACCTCATGGTTCCGCTCTCGACGAGAAATACCGAGCAGCGCGGAGTTCTCTCGGTTTTCAATCAGGTTTCGACCATTATGATGAGCGGCATAATCGTCGCGCTCATCTTCCCCATGCTCATTATGCCCCAGCTCGGCGTTGACAGGTCGAAGTGGATAACAACGATGAGCATCCTCTCGTGCATAGCCCTGCCGCTGACGCTCATGGAGTATTACTTCACAAAGGAGCGCATAACCCTCGAGGGCGGCGAGCAGGAGAAACCGAGCGTTGCGATGAAAACCCAGCTAAATGCGATATTCAGCGACAAATATATGCTGATAACCTTTATATATTTTCTTATCTATACTGTCGGCTCTACTATCAAGAACATCTCGCTCGTCTATTTCTCGAACTATGTCCTCGGTACATATAACGACGGAAAGACGCAGACCATGCTCTCCGTTATCGGCGGCATACCGATGGGTATCGGCATCTTTGCAGTCTGGCCGCTCGCCAAAAAATTCGGCAAGCGCAATATTACGGCTATAGGCTTCGTGCTATACGCCGTAGGCTCGGCGATATGCTGGCTGGCGCCGACAAATATGGTGATAGTCCTCATCGGTCAGTTTATAAAGAACATCGGCGGTCTGCCGTGCTCCTATGTGTTCATGGCGCTGTTTGCGGACGTACTCGACCATATCGAGTGGAAGCACAACTTCAGGTGCGACGGAATAGCGATGTCGATATATAACACCATTGCCGTGGCGAGCGTCGGAATTTGCACGGGTGTATTCAACCTCATCCTCTCGAAATCCGGCTATGTTGCGCCCTATCTCGACGCGGCGGGCAAGCTCATCGCCGTGCAGTCGGACAGCGTAAAGAGCGCCATAACCTTTACATTTGTAGGACTTGAGACGATAACGGGCGTTGTGCTCGCAATACTTCTGCTGTTCTTGAATGTCGAAAAGAACATAGCCAGGGAGCAGGAGGAAATAAAGCAGAGAAACGAAGAGACGGTAAAAGAGGAGACAGCCGAATAATATGAAGAAGAAACTTCTGATAATCATTCCGATTGCAGCGGTTGTTGTTGCCGCATGGATAGCGTTTTGCGGCTATCAGTGGAGTTGGGGGCCTTTTATGAAGCTTCATGATTTTAAAACCTCGGCTCTCGAAGGAAACGGTGAAAAATATTCGCTCGATAACGCAGCTCCGAATGCCGACAGCCCGATAGAGGGCAAGACGGTGCTTTTCCTCGGCTCGTCCGTGACCTACGGCTCCGCCTCCGGCGGCGTGTCCTTTGCGGACTATATCGGAAAGCGGGACGGCTGCACGGTAATTAAGAGCGCCGTTTCGGGAACGACACTTGTTGAATCGGGAATCAATTCCTATGTGTCGAGGCTTAAAAAGCTCGACGCCGAAAAGGTCGATCTCTTTGTCTGCCAGCTCTCTACAAATGACGCTTCGCAGAAGAAAGAGCTCGGGAAAATAATCGAATCGAAAAATCTCAATGACTTCGATACAAAGACAATAGCCGGAGCAATAGAATATATAATCTGTTACTCAAAAGAGAAATGGAACTGCCCGGTGATTTTTTACACGAACCCGCGTTATGACAGCGAACCATACGGGGAAATGGTGGATATTCTTAAAGAAGCCGAGGCGAAGTGGGGTATATCCGTTATAGATATGTGGAACGACGCCGAGCTTAACGCAGAGTTAAATAAGAATACAGCTTTGTATATGGCGGATAAGATACATCCCACAAAGGCAGGATATCTCGAAATATGGACTCCGTTTATGGAGAAAACCGTTTTCGGGATTATGAAAGAGGAGGCGAAGTGATACAGTGAAAGCAGTTAATATAAAAACAGAATACCTGAAAAATCCGTTGGGTATTGACATAGAAAATCCTCGTGTTATGTGGAACTGCGAGGGCGGTGTAACTCAAAATGCGTACCAAATCGTCACAGATGATTGGGACAGCGGAAAGATTGAGTCGAGCTCAATGCGTATCGTTGTTCCTGTAAAATTTGAAAAAGGCAAAAGAGTAACCTATAGAATTAAGCTTTGGGACGAAAACGACACCGAGGGTGAATTCAGCGAGGAGAACTTTTTTGAATACGGCATCAAGAATTGGTCGGCAAAGTGGATTACAGGCAACTATGAAGTAGACAAAAAAGGCTATGAAAAGGAGAAAAAACTTGAAAAATCGTTCTTCCTTTCAGGTGTGAATTATCTTGCTACTGCAAACAAGCCCGAACCTGACCGTTTTCCTGTTGACTGCTTCAAAAAGGAGTTCGGTGCAAAAAAAAATGTCGAATCCGCACGACTTTATGCAACTGCCTGTGGTATATATTCGGCATACATAAACGGTGAAAAAGTGTCTATGCCGCTTGCACCGGGTATCACGGACTATCGCAAGCGTGTGCAGTATCAAACATATGATGTAACTAAACTTATTAAAGAAAATAATGTTATAAATATTGACCTTGCAGACGGTTGGTATCGTGGATCATGCGGTGCTTGGGGACTTAAAAATCAATACGGTTGCGAAACAAAAATCCTTGCACAACTTGAAATCAAGTATGCAGACGGAACAAATGACACAATTTCAACAGACCGTTCGTGGCTTTGGTCAAATGACGGTGCAATTTCTTTTGCTGATAACAAAGACGGTGAAATTGTTGACGCAAACAAAAAGCCTACATATTCATCAAGGGCGAAGGAAACATTATACGCAGTTGTTCCGTCAGCTTCAAACAATGTTCCCATTGCTGAAAAAGCAATTTTTAAGGGCAAAATGACAACTGCACCAAGCGGCAAGAAAATCATTGATTTTAAGCAGAACTTGGCAGGTTATGTGTCGTTTAAAATAAATGCCAAACAAGGACAAAAAATAACACTTCGTTTTGGCGAAATGCTTGACGCAAATGGGGAATTAACGCTTAAAAATATTCAATGCACGAATAAAAAGCTAACCACTCCACTTCAAAAAATCGAATACACTTGCAAAGACGGATTGAATGAATACAAAACAAGCTTTGCAATTTTCGGATTTCAATATATGGAGATTGACACAGAGATTGAAGTGTCTGACGATTGCTTTACAGCGATAGCGGTTTATTCCGATATGGAGGAAACAGGATTTTTTGAATCATCAAATGAATTGCTCAACAAATTTGTTACTGCAACAAAATGGTCAACAAAATCCAACAGTACGGATTTACCTACCGATTGCCCTACAAGAGAGCGACACGGTTGGACGGGTGATGCTCAAATTTTCTTTAACACAGCAGCGTATCTGTTTGACTATGCAACCTTCAGCGAAAAATATATTCGTGATGTATTTGATTGGCAACAAAAAGACGGCAAGCTTCCTCAGATTGCGCCTTACGGCGGTGTGGACTTCTTTATGTCATGGATGAACGGCAGTGTAGGCTGGTCTGATGTGGGTATACTTATCCCCTATCGTTTTTGGAAGATTTACAATGACGATTGCCTTATCAAACAATACTACAACGGTATGGTGAAATATGTAAAATTTATGATTTCTCGTTGCGGAAAGTGGACACCGCTAAAGCATAACATTCAGCTTTCAAGCAACAACAAAAAGTATTTTGTCAACTTCGGTCAATCCTACGGTGAGTGGGCAGAGCCTAAGGATGTTTTTCCAAATGATTGGAAAAATACCGTTATGCCAAATCCCGAGGAGTCAACCGCTTACACTTCATATATTCTTTCTCTTATGTGCGAGATTGCAAAATATATGGGTGATAACGCAAATTTACCGTTGTTCAAGGAATATTCTGACGGTTGTAAAAAGGCTTACGGAGAGCTGATAACAAAAAAAGATTATTCGCTTGACACAGACAGACAAGCAAAGCTGGTAAGACCGTTGTTTATGAATTTGCTTGACGAAAACAGTACGGAATTTGCAAAGAAACGACTTGTCAAGGCACTTGATAATTACGGTTGGCGACTTGGCACAGGCTTTTTGTCAACTCCGTTTATTCTGGATGTACTTGCAGACATCAATATTGATTATGCCTATAAACTGCTTGAAAATGAAGAAATGCCCGGCTGGCTGTTTATGCCGAAAAACGGAGCAACTACCATTTGGGAGAGTTGGGAAGGCACAAAGGCACAGGGCGGTATAGCCTCGCTCAACCACTATTCAAAGGGTGCTGTTTGCGAGTGGCTGTTCGGCACGATGTGCGGAATAAATGTTGCCGGAGAAAACCGATTCACTATAGCCCCGCGCCCGGGCGGGCATTTCGAGTTCGCCGAGGCGAGCTACGACAGCGTATACGGAAAAATCTCCGTGCGCTGGGATAAGACGGACGGGGGATATAAATATAAAATATCCGTCCCGTCGAACTGCAAAGCCGATGTTATTCTGCCCGACGGAAGAAAACAGACCGTCGGAGCAGGTGAATATGAACTTTAAGGAGGAAAACTTATGAAAAAATCAATAGTTGCCGTTATAGCACTCTTTGTTCTGCTCATGTCAATGCTCTGCGCGTGCAAGAAGGACGACGGCAAAACAGGTACGGACACCACGGGCGACGCTCAGACGAGCGCGGCGGGCGATGTTGTCGATGACACGACCGCCCTTCCCGAGGACAGCACCGCGCAGGAGGGCGAGACAAACGAAACTCAATCGGCCGACCCCGCAAAGCCCGGCGAGACCGCTTCGAATCAGGTAACCGCCGCGCCCTCGAAGAATGCAAAAGACTGGACTAAGGCCGAGATAATCGCCTATTTCAACACCGGCGCGAACAGAGTAAAATATCAGGCGAAGTCCGTCACCCGCAACTACACCGAGACGAAGAACGACGCCGACAAGACCGAATTGCCCAAGGCGATAGATGCAATAGGCAAGAGCGCGATGAAGACCTTCATGAAGCGCGACGATAAGGCGATAGTTCTGACCTCAAAAGAGGACATCAGAAACGTATTCCCCGTCGGCGGCAAGGATTGGGTCAGCAAGCTCACTCCCGCAGATGTCAAGGGCGCAAAGGTCGAGGACAAGGGCGGCGAATATCAGATAACCCTGACCTTCGGCACTGAGGTCAATCCCTCCGGTGAAAAAGGCTATGCCGCAGCGTTCGGCGTGCTCACCGCCGATGTGGTAAACTTCGACTATCCCGGCCTCTCGCTCACCGACCAGAAATTCACCTATTATAACGGAACGATAGTAGCAAGATTCAGCAAGGCTGCCGGCAACTTAGTCTATGCCCACTATGATTATCCTGTCATAATCGAGCTCACAGCGCACCTGCTCGGCTCGAACACGAGAGTCAAGGTCGGCATGACGACAATAAACGACTTCAGCGTTAAGTATTAAAACTCCTGTATCCGAAAGCAAAGCGCCCCGCACATTGACCCGTGCGGGGCGCTTTGCCAAGTTGATTTTTTTGCAAATCTCGATGAGCAAGTTTTTAATAGCCGTGCCGCAGTGTTTCACAACCTATCCGAGAACTGCGAGGAAACGGCGTGCAAAGCGCACCGCATAACCCTCTCAAAACATAAGTCGCCTATCGTCCCCGGAGCAGGAACGGTTTACTTTTTTGCAGGCGTTTTTTGATTTAACGGCACATCTCTTTGCGATATGCCGCGCTTCGCTCGGCGTGATATTTTTGCTGCGCAAAAGTGATATTATATTCGCCCTGAAGCTTGCGGAGCAAATATAACTCGGCGTATGCCGAATATCACTGCGAAGCAATATAACTCGCCGCAGGCGAATATAACTGAAAAAACCTCGTTCTTATGAACGAGGTTTTTTCTTGGTGGAGACGAAGAGGATCGAACTCTCGACCTTACGGATGCGAACCGTACGCTCTCCCAGCTGAGCTACGCCCCCATTTGTTTGCTATGTGATTATAAGATTTTTTTTTCGGTTTGTCAAGTGTTACGGAGCTGTTTGGAAAAATTTTTCTTTGCCGCCCCGCTTTTTCATCCGATCGGCTTGCAGATATCTACCCAGCCGTCGGGCTTCGAGTATTTTTCAAGCTCGGCGGGGGTCAGCTCTATCATGCTGTTGCTGCTGCCGCAGGCGGGGAATACCGTCTGAAATCTTTTCAGCGACTCGTCCAGATATATCTTTACTCCCTCGTTCACCGCGAACGGGCATACCCCGCCGACCGCGTGACCGATGAGCTCTGCCGCTTCTTCGTGCGAGAGCATTTTCGCCTTTTTGCCGAAGCGGGCCTTGTACTTTGCGTTGTCTATCTTCATGTCGCCCGCCGCGACTATGAGTATCGGCGCGCCGTCGAGCGAGAAGGATATGGTTTTTGCTATCCTGCCCTCAACGCAGCCGAGCGCCTTGGCCGCGAGCGCGACGGTTGCGCTCGACTCGTCTATCTCCTTTATCCTGTCCGCCATGCCGAGCGTTTCAAAATATTCTCTGACTCTCTCTATAGACATTGCTTTCTCCCGAGCAAAAAAGCCGCAGGGCAAGAGCCGAGCGGCTTCGATTTTTTTGTCTGATTTTTATTTTTTGCGGCTTTTCTTTCTCTTTACTCCGTCGGTGACGTTGTCATCGGGCTTGCCGAAAGCCGCGATCTTGATTATCATTATGACGAGTATAGCCGCGAGCGCCGAGCAGGCGTAGACCAGCCACATATTTATGACGCTCGCTATAAACTTGCCTAAGAACGGTACGCAGTGCGTGGCTACGGCGACTACGGAGGCGCCCGTGGGAAGGGCAGATCCGAACGCGAAGCCGTACTTTCCTCCGAGTTTATACATCGCGACCTCGTCCGCGGATGCGGCAGACGCCCTGCGGGTCAGGCACAGCGAGCCGTCCTTTATGTTTGAGCCCATGATGTCATCGGTGCATACGGCAAGTCCGCGGTCGAGCAGGAACTTGTCGGGATGAGCCGCCGCAACGCTCAAAAGCGCGGTTAACAGCGACACGACCGCTATTATGATAATGAGGACGACAGAGAATATTCTTGCGCCCTTGAATTTGTCCTTTTTCGGCTTGAAGCTGTCCTGAAGCATTGCGCCGGAGTAGTCCGAGGTGCGCTCAAAGTCGAATTTCGGCTCAACTTTGGCCGCAGTTTCCTCCGAGAGGGTCTGACGCGGTCTGCTCTTGTCTATCGGCGCGCCGAAATATCCGTGAGGATCGGGCTCGCCGTATTCGTTTTCGGTTTTTTGCACGGGCTCGGCTTCGACTTTCTCGGGCTCGGTCTTGACGGGCTCCTCTGCGGGAACCTCGTCCTCTCCCGAGTAGCTGTCCTCGAAGTCATCCCGGGTCGGCTCGAGCTCGGTTGCGGAAATGGAGCTGTCAAGTGCGCTCTCATAGCTGCGCTCCTCAACGCGCCTTGCCTCCGCTTTCTCCTCGGCATTGTGCGCCGCTCTCATTCTCTCGGCCTCCAGAATTTCCTCCGCAGCTCTTTCCGCTGCGGCGTTGAGCTCGTCCTGCTTGGCCTTTTCCATGCGGGCCTCAAACTCCGCATTGAGTTCTTCTATGGTTTTCGGCATGAATTTATCCATTCTCTGTTCACCCTCCGACTTAAAGCAGTATTATTGTTATCCGGTATCGTTGCAGCTGTTATATTATAAAGTATAATATTTGACGCTCTTAAAGTCAATAAAAAAGGCGAATGTCCGTAGATACCCGCACAAATGCCCGAAAAGACTGGAAAAAATCGGGCGCATAAAGTATAATCAAGGCGGAAAAACACAAAAAGGAGAAATATCATGGGAATGAAAGAAAGAATGTTCACGGGCGAGCTGTATTATCCCAACGAGGAGTCGATATTTGACGAGCAGCTCAAAAAGCTCGATTTGCTTTACGAGTTCAATTCAACGCGCCCCACGGAGCAGAAGAAAAGGCAGGAATTAATGAAAGAGATGTTTGCCGAAATAGGCGAGAACTGCTATCTCGAGCCGCCGTTTCACGCGAATTGGGGCGGGGCGCATATGCATCTGGGCGACAGTGTATACGCTAATTTCAATTTCACCGCCGTGGACGACTCGCATATATACATCGGCTCTTATACGATGATAGGACCCAACGTGACCGTTGCCACAGCGGGGCATCCTATTCTGCCTGAGCTGCGCGAAAAGGCGTATCAGTTCAATATGCCCGTGCATATCGGCAGAAACTGCTGGATAGGTGCGGGAGCCGTGATAATGCCCGGAGTGACGA
>OICR01000188.1_pt1 | contig 31327 bp, 38 predicted proteins | sample 1581321 | NCBI WGS metagenome assembly OICR01 (sample SAMEA3882557, study PRJEB24775) | human gut metagenome | biome: human-associated habitat; feature: intestine environment; material: feces | place: Netherlands | collected 2009/2010
TTTGGTATCAAAAGGTCGTTCTACAGGGTGTGCCAGGAATGAAAATTCGGTATCAATTTCTTTTCAGATTATAAAACAAAGACCGAGAGTTTTACCTCCCGGTCTTTATTAATAGCAATCTCTCTTTTTAATATTCATCATTTGTGATAAATATTTCTACTCTCCTATTTTTAGCACGCCCAGCTTCACTTGTATTGTCTGCAATGGGTTCGCTATATCCTTTCCCATCTTCTGTTATGTTGTTTGTTTCTATACCAGCGGTTCTAAGGTAATTCCCTACTGCTGCTGCTCTATTTTTAGAAAGTATGATATTGTATTGTTTTTCTCCTATATTGTCTGTATGCCCAATTATTTTAATCTTAGTATTGGGTATTTCAGTAATGATATTACATAGGTTAGAAAGCATTTTTTGAGCTTCTTCATTTAATTCATATGAATCAAATTTGAATAAGATTTCACTTTGAGCTGTTGCTTTAAATTGTTCTTTTCCATTTTTATCCTTATAGCTGGAGATTGATAAGCCATCAATAGCTTTTAGTTTATTTCTTCTAGCTTCTATCTTTTCTTGGATAGCTTTATCTCTTTCTTCCTTAACTAATTTTGCACTTCCACCAACTATTGAAGCGGTTGAATAGTTGCTATTATTTTCTATCATGTCTTTTTCTTTGTCGCTTAGTTCAGCGTTACTGAAAGTTATCATATGCGTTGAAGTACATGCGGTAAAAAATGTAATAACGAAGGCTGCTAGTATAATTATTTTCTTTTTCATGATTATCTTATTGCTATAATAGGTCTGATTTTAAATGAATTTCTTTTGCTTGTACTGGTTGCTCTTCCTTTTGTTAATGAAGAAATTAGTGCAAACACTTTAGGAGTATCTTTTCCTGCTCCATCTTCTGTAGAACTCCAGTACCAACCATCAAAGTGCGTTCCTCCAATGATTGAGAAAGAAGAATATACCTTTTCAAGATTATTAGAGATTGCTTTGTTTTGTGCGATAGAGCCAATAAACCAACCTGTAACACCTTTTGGCGCATATTCTATAGCTTTTTGAGCTGCTGGATAAGCTAAACTATCCTTTATAGCAAAGTTCATTATTGCGGCAGTATTAGCTGCTCCATCAAAGCTGTTTTCATCTTCCGAAACATTAGCTATATCCTCGTCTGTGTCTATTAAAGGATTTTCTTCTAAATCTTCTAATGAAACGGCATAAGCGGTTTCTTTTATATTTGGATTATTCCCATCATTACACCAAAATACAACTCCAATGGCTTCTTTTTCACTGGGTGAAAAAAGCGAGGGATGCACTATACTTCCATCACTACATAAGATACTACCCGGCTGTAATGATGTGTCTATAATATCTTCGTGTTTTGTACATGATGATATTACCCCTATAATGGATAATAGAATTATATATATTTTTTTCATACTTATTTATTTATTGGAAATTTGACACCTACTAATAATCCATTTCGGAAATGGTCACGTGTCCAAAATACAAAATCATTTTTTTGCATTACAAAAACTTGCATTCCATTTCTAAATGAATAGCTATATTCTAAACCTATATCAATGGAAGCCTGAAACCCTTTTCTGTTAGCTCCTAAATCAGCTCCAAACCTCCATCTTAAATTACTGTTTTTGCCTCGTGAGATTGTAGGTTTATATGCTGCACCTATGCCGAATGTTTTATAGCTCCAGAAACTATCAGAGCATACCTTATTACATACCGGGCATTTATCATATGCTGTAGCTAAATCAATATATAGTTCATAAGCATTGTGATATTTACCTTCAAACTCCAGCCCTACAACTGCATTGACGGTATTTTTCCATTGCCAACCTCCTGAAATATTAAAAAACTTATCACCATCACCAGCCATTGACTTTAGGAAAAAAAATAAGGTGATAACAAGAAATGCTATTCTTTTCATAATCGTAAAATTTTATTCAGTAAAAGCATCTGCATGAAGAATGTCTGCATAATCAATTCTTAATGTTATAGTACGTCCTGAAATCTGTTTTTCAGATATTTCTATGGTAAGAACTTTTTCGTCTGGGAAAGTAAATTTTTCAAAGACAAAAATATTTCGATAGTTCTTCTTGAAAACAAGATTCTTATTAACTTGCATCAATGGAAGTATTTCTATAGATTGAAAATTAGTAGCCTTTGTTTGTTTTTTATCTTCTATTTTGAAGCGTATTTGGTCTATATCATATCGTATTTTTGTTTTATTAATCATAGAAATATCAATAAAGAAATACTTATCTAATGTGTAGATATTGTTTAGTACAATTTTCATTAGGTTACTTTTACTGGAAACATCATAGAATTTATTTTTTGAAATAAACATTCTATGTGCGTAATCATACATTTGTGCTTTGGTTAAGTTCACTTCTGGATTCATATAGCTACGTAAATCAGCATAAGGGATATTAAAGCGAGTGTATGCTTTTGCTAAATCGCTACTATATACTAGCATATATTGTACGAAAAATCTTTCTGTAACAATGGTGATAACTCCACTAGCTCCTTCTTTTGTGGGTTTTATTCTAAGAGAGTTACCAGTAGGAATATCGCCAACAATATCATTGACTGATATATCAACATATTTTATATCTTCCATAGCTATAAAATGCGTTGAAACATCTTTGTTGACGTATATAACCTTTAGTTCTTCTGGGTTTTCACCTGCAAGCTCGATGTTTTCTCCAATAGGGGTGTTCTGTGCATTTCCTGTAATAACAGAAATCATTGTGCATAATGCAATAAAAATCTTTCTCATATTATTGTTCTTTATCTTTGTTGTTTACTAAAAAAACTTGTGTGTTATATTTTAATTTGGCTTTGTTTTTTTTGATGTTTTTGGAAAGAGCTTGGGTTGTACTACGGTAAGCATCTTGTAAAGCACCTAAAGCGAATTGTTCTACTCCTTCTGATTGGCTGTTCATTTGTATAGTTTGGCTTCCTATTTGCGCTCCAACATCTTTACTCAAATCTCTAAAAGCTGATGAAGGAACAAAGAAACCTTCTTGTCCGTCATTATCATATACGGATAAATCTACTTTCATTTGTTTGCCATCAACCATTATAGAGGAAATATTAATGTGTACTCTTTGGGCTTTAAAGCCAGATACATTCCCATATAGGTAAGTACCTTTAGTTAAAAGAGCATCATTAATCATTATATCATCTAGAAGCCGTATGCGTACTCGGCTACCATCTGTTACTTTTAGAGTTTCATCTAATATAGCTGTGATTAGTGAAGTTTTTTGTTCTTTCCCTACAGTATTAAAATATACTTCTGCGGGATTTTTCGCTTTTACAACTTCTATAGCCATTTCTTTTGGCTTTTCATCCTGTTTTTTTTGAGGTGTTCTAGGACGTGGATTTTGCAATGAATCTATATAAGCCATTTGCATTTTAAAAAGCTCCATTTCTTCTTGCATCTTGGATTTTTCAGGAGCTTTTCTAGTTTCTATTTGACTTGATTCATCTATAGTAGGAAATCCTTTTATTTGTTGTTCCAATTCCTTTTCCCGGATTCTAGAAGCTTGATTTAAACTGTCAATTTGCCTTATTTCATCATTGGAGTAAAGAGAACCAGAACTTTCAATTTCGCTAACTTCTTCTTCTTTATCTATGGTTTGTATTGATGAATAATCAGAAGATTTATTGAAAGCTCCTTTGAGTGATTCAAATTTACTTTTTATCTCTCTTTTTTCTAAATTAGCATCAGGAATATCAAGATTTAATTCTTCCGTTTCTACTAATGTAGTTTCTTCTGCTGGGGCAGAGTTTATCATATCCTTAACTAGCCATCCTATCCCTAGAATAAAAGGTAGAATGAGTATCGGAATGATGTACTTAGGCTTTTTAATATCAATCTGTTTCATACGCTATTTATTTAATTTATTGTATAAATCTTTTATTCGTACTGTGTCTTCTGGAGTTAATTTCCCATTTTTTCTTAGCTCATTAATTTCATTTTGCATTTTAATCACTTCTAACAAGTCGTGAACTCCTACTTGTTTTTTTTGTAGGTTACTATCAATGTTAATTTGTACTTTGCTTTTTTCTTCATTGAAGACTTGCATTGGCTTTCTTTCTGGACGCATTACTAATGATAGAATTGTGACGAAAGAAAGGAATGAAATCGTAATTCCAAACATGGCTTTACGGTGTATGGCAGCCCACGCTAATAAGCGTTCACAAGCGTTATTAACTCCGAACTTTTGAAATATTTTAGTAAGAAGAACAACTGTAGCTTGTTCGGCTTTAGTCTTGATACTTTCTTTTCTATCATTCTTTTTATGTTTAAACAGTTTCATTAGAAATTCTTTTTTACTTTATAATCTAGGTCTTTGTTGAGTATCGTTTTCCAATCTGTGATAATAAGTCCATGAGGATTATTTTCAGTACGTGGAATTTGTCTTAATTTCCCTGTAGTTACAAGTTGCCTTTTTAGAATAGAAGTTTCTCGCTCTATACGTTGGATGCCATAGTATTCAAAAGATAGGTTGTTCATGTCCACCTTGATACTATCTGTCATAATTGTTACTGTTGCAGAACTCGCTAATATGGTGTTGAAATATCCTTTTTCTTTTAAATTATTATATTGTTTTAATCCGCTATCATCAATTAGATACATGGCTTTTTCCATGTTGTATTTTATAAATTCATCGTCTGGTGGTAATGTGAAAAATAAAGTGTGGAATAGATTTATGTGGCTTTTACATTCGACTTCCAAGTTGACTTCTGTACCAGTTTGTTTCACTAGTACAGGGACATCATTATCCAAAACATATATTTTTTTTCTTTCAGCTTTCACTAAAGAGAAACAAAAGGCTAGTACCATACCTGAAATAACTATACTAGTTGCAAAACGGCCAATGGATAAAATTCCGGCTAATTTGATTTTATTTTCTAAGTTTTTAATAATCATGATTATGTGAATTTAAAATTTAATGAATCTTTTTACATAGCTGCACTGGCTCCACCTGTAGCCGGAGCTGCTACAGCTTTGGTTGCGATGGCTGCTCCTCCAACCATGCCTCCTACTGCTTGCCCTACTCCAGTTGTACTTACAATCCATGTAGAAACAAAAGGTATTGTAAGCATGGCAAATGCTCCAAGTAATGCTGTAAGAAGGAAGCTATTGACACCTCCAGAGGTCATTCCGACATACATGACAAATGCAGCTTCATTTCTAAGCGCATATTCTAAAATTTCAATTTCTCTTTCTATCCCATATTGCATTACTACTAAAGAAATTGATAATACTATATATGCAATACATGAATATAAACTAACACTGACAAAACGAGCTATCCATTGTATATAAGCATCCCGAAATGCAGGTAAAACAGAGAATGCAAAAGCTAGTGGACCAAGAATAACTAATATTCCTGTGAATATGATTTGTAGGAAAAAGACAAAATAGGTACATACTTGCCAAAAAGTAACGACAATAAATTCAATGATATTAAACATTATCATTTTAACCTTAGCGACTACATATACATATAATCCAGCTATCTTGTCTCCAATAGCTGAAAAGTCTATACTAAAATCATACCATTTCTTATCCTTAACTTCATTTTCGGCTCTTTCAACTTCTAATGAAGTATGTAATAACTCTACTGCTACGCTATCAATGAGTGCATATCTATTACGAGAAAGTAATTCTACTTCGTCTATCTGGTTCGTAAACATAGCCTTGCTTTGTGCTGTTAATAATTCTCCGGGATAACTGATTAGATTAATAAAGGGAATCCAGAACATAAGAACCAATCCCAGTGCGAATGGACGCAATAATGGGATAATCTCTAATTTTTTATCTCCACTCATCATTTTGAAGCTTTCTACTCCAAAATATAATAACATAAAGATTGCTGCCAATGCTTGCGCATCCGCAATAAATTCTCCGAACAGAACAGTTGTTTTATCTCTTAGTCCATCAAATAATTCAAATAAGAATTTATCTATTAACTCATTCATGGCTCATTATTGTTTTATTTATATTATTCAATCTTGTTATTAATGAAAGAACTTCTATTAGTTCTTTATCAAAACCTAAATAGGCTTCTCTCTTTTTAGAGTTACTCATATGTGAATCATGGATTATATCTATGTTCTTTTTGATTCTAGTAACTTCATCAGTTATAACTTCAACGTGTTCTTTATTACCGCCATTAGAAGAATATTCGACAAGTTTTTTATTTATATCATTAAGAATATCATTTCTGCGATTTTTAGTTAAAGTATATTGATAATCAATTTCTTTATCTCCAAATTTGAAGAGTTCCTGTCTATATATGGTATCGACATTATACCCTTCTTTTTCTGTTTCTGATTTATTGTACTCTACGGCTGCCATCATGGGAATTTCTTGTAACTGGAAATTACGTCTATCTTCCTTTCCGTATTTGTCGTGTAACCCTAAGCCCGGCAAAGGAATTTTAATACCCAAAACCTTTTTATACCATATCCAGTAGTGATACCATTCTGGTTGTAGTCGTACTCTATCCATAAATTCCATATTATTAAGTACGCTCCATTTCCCTTTATCCTTTACAGGCATTTGGGAATAGACATTAGAAGTACCAATAATCAACATTAGGGAAAAAAATAAAAGCACTCTTTTCATATTATCTTTTAGGTTTTACTTTATAATTCTGTAATAAATCATCAACTAATTTTGAACGATTATCTTTGTATTTAAACACTCCCGGAGCTAATGTTTGTAATACTCCATTTCTTTTTGCTGTTTTCATCTGTCGGCATACAGCGTATGCTATACCTCTCATGTTTCTTAGTTCATTAATAACATACTTAAGCAAGTCTATTCTTTGCTTATTGTCCATAAGGTTTACATCTGTCCCGACAATAGCGACCTGATAAATGTATTGTGTCAAATCCGCAGTACGATTAACTAATTCTAGCTCTGTTTTTGCTGACACCAATAATAAAGCCGGGTCACCTACAGCAAGTTCAACCATTTGTTTTTGATATTTACCAATATCTGCTGCAATATCAGTACAGTAGATAATATCTTTTCCTGTTTTTATGATGGCTTCTACAGATTTTAGGCTATTATAAAATTTGCTTTGGAAAAATTCAATCTGAACCATTTTTTCACTGATTTGCTTTTGTATAAGGCTTATTTGAGCTTCATTCTCTTTCACTTTAGAGAAAGAAGTATGTTGCACCTTATGATTAGCTATAAGTGTTTCCATACAGGTTATATCCAAGACTGCCTTTTGTGAATATGCAACTTGGGTTAAAGTAGATGCTACCACTAAAATAAATAGGATTTTCTTCATGATATTATCTTTAACGGTTTGTAATCCTTTTGTATTTGTCTAGGATATACTTATATAATGGTTGTTCTCCTATGATGTTAAGTATATCTTTTAGGCTTCCTTCATCGGAGTGATACCCTAGTACCTTATTGACTTGTAAAACCCAATCCGTATTTTTTAATTTGGAAGATTTTAGGTCTATTATAAAATTATCCAATCCTGTTTGGAAACTATCATAAATGATATGATAATATCCAACAGCATCTTTTTCTATTCGTTCTGTAGTAAATGTGAAATATTCGTGCAGAGAAACCTCTACTCCAAATACATTTCCATAGTTTCCTCTTTTTATAAATACTTCATTAAACCGATTACGGTTTTCTTTATTGGGAAGTTGATTTATGGTAAATATTTGCTTTTGATTTACTTCCGTTAGGGATAAAAGATTTGCTATTTCTTGATATTTGTCTATAAATTTACTTTGGTCTAATAGGCATATAATATCGGAGTTGCTGATTATAGAGTTTTTGACTACAGGATTACTAATTATGTCTTCCAGTTCTTGAGTAACAACCATTGCCATACCCCAAAATTTACGAACCGTTTTATACAAATAGAGTATATAGCCAGCCATCATAGGGCTAGCTATGGCTTTCCATGCTTCTTCAATTATTAATGCCTTTCTGTTCTTTTTTAATCTCATTTTTTGAATAAAAACGTCCATAATAATTAAGGTTACTATTGGAAATAATTCAGGGTCATCTTTAATTGCATCAATTTCAAAAACTATAAAGGGTTCTTCAAAAAGGGAAGTATCAAAATCCTCATTAAGAGTTTTTTCTAACTGTCCTCCTTTATAGAATTTTTTTAATAGAAACTTATAGTTAGTAATATCAAAATCAATTTTGTTCTCTTTGCAAATGATAGGTATAATGCGTAGGGAAAATTCGTAGAATGAGTTAAAAGATAGGCTTTCAACTTTTATTTCTTTCAATATATCTTCTTTCTTCTGGATTCGTCTTTCTATTATAGAAAGTAATCTAGTTTCAGGATTATCAAGCTCTTGGCGTGTAAATCCTTTTTCGATGAGAATGTTTTGTATCGCTTTTTCTGCGTTGGTTTTTTCTCCGCCTTCTCCTTTTTCTACTAGTTGCTGTAATTTCTCTATTTTTTCGGAAAGTATCTTGCGTTCTTCTTTTTCCCTTTCGTTTTCAAATTCTTCTTCATTGACTTGAAATTCGAGTAGTAAATTTTCACGTATGGCTTCTTTTTCCGCATCTGAATAACCATTAAAAGGATGAAAGTAGAAAGAATAGTATTTTTCTATGGTAATATCCATAATTTCTTCTTCTTGCTTTTTGACCTCACCATTTGCACCTTTCCATATCAGGAAAATTAATGATTTAAGAAAGTTTTTCTTTTCTACATTATACTCTTCTTCAGTAATTCGGAAAGGATTCATAGATATTGGCTTGCTTTCAGAATAAGTAATGTATTTGCCATGATAGTATTCGCACATTCCTGAATAACTATGCCCTGTATCTACCAATACAATATCAGTATTATCTAAAACCCATTGTCTTACTTTGGAGTTGACATAGAAAGACTTACCAGAACCACTTGGACCTAAAACAAAGAAGTTAGAGTTATTTGTATATTTTTTCTCACCTTCTTTTCCGGACATATCTATTCCAACAGGCAATCCTTGTCTGTCAGTAAAATAAGTAAGAAAAGGACTGTTTTCTGTTACTTGTAATTTTTCTTTGAATAAAAGACAAATTGCAGCATCGGAAGTTGTTAGAAATTTGTCATAACTGTTTAGGTTGATTGCGTTTCCCGGCAGTGCACATTCAAATAATTCTAATTGGTTGAAACATTGTTTATTCACAATAATACCACAATCAAAAAGAGATGTTTCAACATAGTTGACAGCCTTACTAATATCATCAAGACCAGCAAGAATGATATTATAATGTGCATATACAAGCATTTGCCCTTCTCTGGCAATATCCGACTGCACTCGTTCTATATCTTCTACACATAAATCATTTGCAGGGTCAGGCATTCCTTTATGTTTTTTCTTTTTGCCTTCTAATTTGTTTGCTTCGTTTCGTTGGTCTGGAATATTTATTACTTGATTATAGATAATTGTGTCTATACTTGGCGTCTCATGCAAAAAAGAAAGTAAGTCAACAGGAAACCTTAGCCCAATATTGACCTCTTTATATGGTTTTATAACAGAAGGGAAATTAACTTCGTCAATATCTACAAGAGAAATGCACTGTACGTTTTTTTCTCCTATTATAAGATTTTCTTCTCTCGCTTTGATGTTTTTTAGGCTTACTGTTTGCTGATTGAAATTGATAGATAGAAATCTTTTTATATATATTTCTATTTCATTTTCATTTAATAGTTTAGCCCTTATTCCTCTGTTAGCGAATAGTCCTAATACTTTTGTGATGTTTCTAATAAAAGTATCAAACCTTCGGGGGTCAAAAGAAAAGAATTTAGACCTTTCTACTTCTCCTGTAATAACAAGATAAGTAGAAATATCAGTATATATTCGTCCCTTAAAATGTTCAAAATAACGATTTGATAAATAGTCGTTCTTCCTATTCTGGGGTGGTAAAAATGATTTTTTACATAGAATATCCTGTTTTTGTATTGTATATCCGGTTCCTAATACTTTGAGGATATTAGTAAATAAGTGGTGAAAATCATAGTAAGCATCCATATCTGCTGAATACTGTATTATAGGATTTTCACATTTAATGATAACAGAATAGTCGCCCCTTCGGTTATAGAATATAGGAGTATTGTCTATTGTTTCAATACCAATATAAGGAGCTTCAAATTCACTTTTCTTTTTCATAAGCTTTATTTTTTTCTATCTCTTACAAAAGTGCGTGATACTATATATATGCCTTTTCGTTTATCTTTCCTGTGAAGCCCTTTTCTTTGTAATTGCGATGTTATTCCTAACCCTCCAAACATAACTATTACAAGAGTTATACCTCCCCACATAAAAGAAGCCAGAGTAGAAACAATAGCACATAAAAGTAAAGCACTAATAATACAAGCTCCACCGATATATATGAACTTGCCTTTAAATCCTTTGAAAATAAGGGGCTTTTGCAGCCCCTTATACACATTGTAACTTGGATACTCTTTCGACATATTAGATTCCGAAGAATGCTTTTACGACAACACCTGATACAACTAGAAAGATACATGACCCCATCCAGCCCATAACAGCCTTTTGTACATCTTGGTCACCAGAGTTCCATTTTAAATAAACTCGCACTGCTCCAACTAATCCTACTAGACCTCCTAGTATCATCATCATGTTTCCTAGGGGGTCCATGTAGGTTGCAAGTTCAGAACTGGCTGCATCAATTCCGGCAGCACCTTGTGCAAAAGTGTTAGTTACTACCATTGTGCTAATGGCTAAAGCGAATGCTCTTTGAGCGATTTTTGAAAAAAACTTTTTCATTTGAATAAAATTTGGTTGTTTATTTATTAAAATTTACGTGTGAAAACATACTTTTCCCTTTAGCAAGAAGTTGTTCCATTGGAATACCTTGTGTTTCAACATCCATTTCAATAGATTCATTTACAGATACATAATTTTGTTCAGATTCTTTTTTTTCATCCTCTTTTTCGTATGAGCCTGTTTCAAAATCTTCATCTACAACTTTGTGAGGTATTTCTTCTTCCTCTCCTATTGAAATAATTTCTTCTTCTTCACCTGTATTGGTTTTGCTTTGCTTTAGGAAAGCATCATACAGGATGTTTGCAGCGTAGTAAACTACATAAATGGCAAATACAGCCATGATAAATTGTGAATAACTCATATTCTTAAATTTAAAAGTTTCATTAATCGACCCTTTTTCTGTACTTTTGATTTATAATAGTACTAGAGGTAATAACAGGGGAAAAAGCCCTAGTTTAAAATAGTTTCGCGAATAGTTGAATTAATGAAACTTGGATTTAAATAAAATGGAGATAATAGGCTACGCTCGTGTTTCAACGAGGGAACAGAATTTAGATTTGCAGCTAGATGCTTTAAAAGAAGCCGGATGCAAACTTATATTTGAGGAAAAAGTATCAGGAGTAAAAGATAGACCCGAATTAGATAAAGCCCTTGCGTATTTGCGAGAAGGTGATACTTTTGTTATCTGGAAGCTAGATAGATTAGGACGTTCTTTGAAAGATTTAGTTTATATAGTTGATTGTTTGCAGAAAAGAAAAGTTGCATTCAAAAGCATAGTTGATGGTATTGATACTAATAGTGCTTTAGGAAGGTGTCAATTTGGGATTTTTGCTTCATTGGCAGAATATGAACGTGAAATAATAGTAGAACGAACTAGGGCTGGATTACAAGCTGCAAAAGAACGAGGGAAACTTACGGGACGACCTATAGGATTATCGGAAGATGCAAAAAGAAAGGCTATAGCAGCAAAACGTTTATATGAAAATCGGGATTATTCTATAGGTGAAATATGCAGGATATTACACATTGGAAGTAAGGCTACTTTGTATAGGTATTTACGTTATGAAAAAGTAAGATTGATGAATAGAAGAAATAAATAGGGCGTTACCTTTCAGGTCGGGCTTTTCGCTGCAAGTCCTCGCTGTGCTGTGGGCTTTTCGCTACAATCCCTAACGCATTTTTCCCACCCACCCTTCTAAGGTATATCCAATGCTTTGCTTTTTCCACCGCTTCTACGAAGCACCTACAAAAACAAGGCATTGGATATTCGGTTTTATAGACTTCATGTTCCCTAAAGGGAATATTCCGTTTATAAAACCTAATCTCTTACCCCAAATATATAAAACTTTAGGGAAAAAGATAATACGTTGAAAATCAGTTGTTTATAAACTATTTTTAACAAAAATAATTGTCTTATTATTTGCGACATTTATAGAAATTTGCTATCTTTGAGTATTGAAAATAAAGAGATAAACAAACCTTTAAAGCTGGTCTGGCTGCCAGTATAAAGAACAGCAAACAAAATTATGAATATCTTAAAATTTCTTTTAAGTAGCTTTTTATGGGCTATGGGTGGAGTTTTTGTATTAGCAATCTATGCGTATAGTGAACTAGTCTATTTGATTTTTATTTGCATTGCAATAGTAGGATTAACCATCTACTACAGAAAATCCATAATAAAAATGTACGCAGAAATCTTTAATGAGCTAGGAATCAATAAGTATGTTATACAAATTAAAAATCTAAAGAAATACAAAGAACCTATTTACAAACTAATCAATACAATAGGTCTATGATGATTGTTTTTTCTCTATCTTTGCTAAATACATCAGCAAGATAGCTATATAAAATTAGAAAATAAATAGTTATGGAAACTAATCAAACATATCAAAATGAACTTGGTTCGGCTATGCTCCCATTTGTTATGAGAGAATTGGTTGATACAGTCATGAAAAGAAAAACGCTACCTTTAGAAGATGCGTTATACTATATATATTCCTCCAATTTGTACAAGGCATTATTGGACGAGAATACAAAACTGTGGTATTCAAGCACATTATCACTTTATGAAGCATTAGAAAAAGAGAAAACAGAACAGAAGAAAGTACAAAAGGACAATCCAAAGATATTGCTTTTTCAAATGTTTTGTGCTGAAAATTACAGGGAAACTAAAAATATAAGTGCTAAAGAAACTCTTTTGCTGTTTTCCAATCATGGCGTTTTTGAATTTCTATATGAAAATTTTGAAATGCTGCACACACAAGATACAGAGTATATATTAGATACTATAATAACTTATATCAATAAAAAGGCATGAAACTATATCACGGCTCAACAGTTACCGTCAAATCCCCTAATATACAGAAAGGGCGTAAAGCTACTGACTTTGGAAAAGGATTCTATACGACAACTAATTTTGAACAGGCTAAGAAGTGGGCAATACTCAAAAGGAATCGGGAACATGGTAAAAAAGCTGTCGTTTCAGTTTATGAAGTCCCCGATAATATTCTTGATAGAGAGTTTTCAGTCCTTCGATTTGATGGGGCTACAAAAGAGTGGCTGGAGTTTGTAGTTAATAACCGCAGAGGAAAAGGAAAAAACAGCTATGATTTAATAATGGGCCCCGTTGCCAATGACCAGTTATATGCAACAATCCGGCTTTATGAACAAGGTGTTGTTACGGCTGATGCAGCGATTGAAATGCTAAAGACCCATAAGCTTTTTAACCAACTTTCATTTCATACAGTGAAAGTTATTCCATTATTAAAATTCACAGAATCTATTGAGGTATAAATCATAAAACTATAATGAACCATGAATAAAGAAATGAGTTTGGATGTTGCGCTCGACATTATCGGGACACTCCGCATGATGAAGATAGATGAAATATCAGAAGAGAAGGATGAAAACAGAAAAAAAATACTGCAAAAAGAACTTTCTGTTCTCAACACAGAAGAAAAAATAGCAAATGGATTGTTGCAGTTTGAAGTTTCTGAAAATGTGCGCTTATCAGTCATGGATAAGATACAAAACTATTACGCACCTAAATTGAAAGCATATTATGCAACGCTATGAAGTAGAAGCCATCTTTGAACAAAAAAAAGATGGCTTATTTGAGGACATCAATATATCATCACAAAAGCCTATTGCTATAATCTTAGGTGGACAACCAGCTTGCGGAAAAAGCACTCTTATAAATGTTGCAAAGAAAGACCATCCTAACTTAGATTTTCTCACTGTTAATGGTGACCTTTACAGACAGTTTCACCCCAATAAGGAACTAATAAAAGACCCTATTAAATACCCCATTGAAACCCAGATTTTTTCTAGCGTTTTTACAGAAAAACTAATAGAAGAAGCCATTAAACGGAAATGCAATATTATTATAGAAGGAACTATGAGAAATCCAGATGTACCTTTAAAGACAGCACAAAAATTTAAAGATGCAGGGTTCACTGTTGAAGCATATATTATTGCAGCTCCCAAGGAGTTTACCCAACTGGGACTTTACAATAGGTATCAAGAAGAAGTACTAAGTAAAGGACAAGGAAGATTAGCCGACATTGATTCACATAACAAAGCCATAAATGGACTAATGAAATCCGCAAACCAATTATACAGTGACAAGGCTGTAGATAAGATTTCTATCCACACCTACTTAGCGAAAGAAAGAATTAAAGATTTTAACCTAGTAAATGGTGAATGGAGTTGTAAAAGTATGCCATCTATTTTTATAGATGAAAGTCGTGCAAAACAGATGAAGAATAAAGAAATACTTAAGACTAACATTCAAACAGGAAAAGAACTTATTGAATCCGTCACGAATCCTGAAGTAAAAAAAGGAATGAAAGAAGCTCTGTCACAACTTCAATCTTCATTAGAAAAAGTTCAAAGACAAGAAAAAGGATTAAAAAAAGGTTTTTTCTGATTCAAATAAAAAGAGAGGACTGGTTTTTCCAATCCTCCCTTTCTATTTATTTATTTGCGTCTTAACTCATTATCTATTTGCTGTGAAATTTGTCCTTTAACGGTTCTGATTACCTCATTAATATAATCAAGAATTGGCTTGGGGTCTATAGTCTTATCTTTGTATTCCATTTGAAAATGTAAGTGTTCTCCTGTGCTGCGCCCGGTACTTCCACTAATGCCTATTGGTTGCCCAGCTTCAACAGCTTGTTTCGCATTTACAAGCACACTGTATAAATGCCCATAGATAGAAGTAAAATCACCATGACGCACTTCTACATAATTGCCCAACCCTTTATTTTTTCCTGTTTTTACAACCATTCCCGGCATTATCGAATAAACATAGTCGTTGTTACCTTTAAGGTCTATCCCTCTATGATTTGCTATTTTTCCAGTAAATGGGTCTTTTCTTTTACCATAATGGGAAGTTATCACCATTGAATCAATGGGCAAAGATAAATACCTTCTTTGCTTCCAGTATGCAAGCCGTTCTGTAGTCAAAGCATCATTGACGACAACAGCCTTTTCTTTTTCTTCTATCAATTTATTTTCTGTCGTTGCTAATACTGGTTCTGCTTTAGGAATATCCTTTTTCTGTAATACCGTATTAAACTGACAGTAGCCATTCACTGAAAAAAACAATGAATAAGCAAAAAACATGATAATTTTATTCTTCATATTGATATTTTTATTACTTTTGAGCAAAAATATACATTACATGGATAAAAATCAAGCTATTTTTAATGAAAATGATATTCCATATAAAGAATTAGAACTAATAGGAATATCAAAAAAGCAGATATGGTCTTTGGATAAGGCAAATATCACAGCTCTATTATCTGGAAAGAGAACCAGTTTACTAGACCTTTCTTTTCACGATAACAATGGAGAAGAAATAAGTATGAAAGGAAAAATAAGTTTGTACTGGAAAGACAGTAACAATGCTGGCGTTAAAATTCATCCAGTCAGACCAGAAATAATGAATGATATAAATCTTAAGCCAAAGGAGTTAGAACGACTTCAAGATAACGAAATAATAACAAAAACTATTAACAATGAAAAATATCTTGTACAATTAGACCCTGAAACAAACGAATTGCTTAAAACAAAAATCAAAAGCATTTCAATACCTTCAAACATAAAAGGTGTTGAGCTGGATAAGCAACAAAAGGAAACTCTAAAATCAGGTAAGGAATTGATTTTAAACGTTGACAAAGAAAAAATTGCCATAAGATTAGATTTAAATAATCCAAGAGGAATAAAATTCCTAGACTTCGAGCAGCAACAGAAAATAGCTTATGACCGGCATAACCCACAAATTATAGGAACTATTCATACTGATAAAAACAGAAATGAATATATAGAATACATGAAAGGACAAAAGCCGTCACTTGGAAATGAATCTCAATCTAAAGTAGAACATAAATTCAAATTATAAAATGGAAGAAAAGAAAAGTTTTGAAGCCCTGCAATATAGTTATGAAAATGCCGGACAATTCCGAGCCATAGCAGCAGTTCTTGGATATTCAGAAGAATATCGAAATGGTGATATTATCTTTTCCAAAGGTAATGAAACATATACTTATCCACTGAATACACTTAAACTTGGCAATTTAGGAGATAATAGAGAATCCTTGTTAGAGCAATCTAAAGAAAGAATAATCAGTTTCTTTGATAAAGAACAAGCTAGCAATAATTTCCAAGAATATAGCCAATATTTACGAGAAAACCACAATGTTGCAATTATAAAATGGGATGATATAAAACAAGGTGCTAATAAGAATGAAGGATATAAAGACGGATTTACAGTCATTGACCTTGAAAATAAAATTGCATATAAAGGAGAAGACCTTTATCGATATGCTTATGAACAAAACCAAACCCTAGATGGTAAAGGTTCATATGTTGATATAGATTGGAACAAGTTTAATGAAGTAGGAGTTAAACCGGAAAATTTAAGCCCCGAAGATATTGCAAATATCAGAAATGGGAAAAAAACTGGTATGCTAAATTTTTCCATTGAAGATACTCCTGATAATAGAACACTTCTAGACAATGAAAAAGTGTCTTATAAAACAGAAAATGGGAAACTCCATTTTGAAGGGAAAGCAACAACTCTTAAATATATAACAGCCGAGAATACACCTGAAAATAAATCTAAATTAAAAGCCAACGAAATTGATTTCAAAGAAGAAGGTAAACGCATCAAAATTGATGGTATCAATGCTAGAAAACTAGCAATCGCAGCTATTACTGTAGTTTACCCAATCGCTGGGATTGCTATCTTACTCATTCCTAAACGACAAGAAATAAAAAATGATTTATCCTTTACTAAGGATGAAATAAAAGCCCTAAAAGCTGATAATGTCGTAGTAAAGACTAATTCAAAAGGAGAAAGAACATTGCACCAACGTGACAAAGATACTAATGAGATTGTATCAATAAAAGCAAAAGACATTCATATTCCCCAAAAACTTGGAGGAGTAGAGCTAACTCCTATGCAGCAAGAAAATCTCAAAAATGGAAAAGAAATTACCATTGTAAACGAGGAACTAAACAAAGCTGCAAAAGTAAAACTAGATTTGAATGCCAGAAATGGATTATCAATCAAAGATGCAAATACTATAGAAATTAAAGCGACTGAAAATAAAGAACAAACAATAGGGAAAGAAAGACATATATCTGATAAAGAAAGATTAGAGTTTGTAGCCCAAAAAGGAGCTAAAGGGATTGATGAAATTTTTAAAGATAAACCCACCGAAATGGCTGCCTTTTTAGAGAAACATAAACTTTCTAAGGATTATGCTTCTTACAAGGAAGTAGAAAAAACATATTCCAGCTCTAGGGAAGCTACTAAACAAACTGTCGGAGAACAAATATCTACCCAGATAGATAAAATAGATAGTTCTATTAAAGCAACAGCGAAGCAAGAAGCATCTATTCTCGGATATGGTAGAACCTACGGAAAAAATAATGATACTCCAACAATGAAACTATAATATTATGCTAACATTTGACGATTATAAGGCTAAAATATCCATCATTCAAATACTTGAAGATTTAGGATATAAACAAGACATTAGCAAAGGAAAGGTTTCGCCTGTTTTTAAACTAACAGACGGAGCAGGTAACAAGTTGGATGAAATCATCATCAAGAATCCTCATAGTGTACAAGAACACTACTATGATAGGAATTATAAAGGTGGAGATTTAATTCAGTTCATCAAAAATCATATTAACGACTTCCCACAATTCCAACATCAAAATACATTTGTGCGAATTAATATGATTTTAGGACATTACGCAAATGAGCCTTATAGTCCTAAATATGAAGCATTCAAAGTTGTAAAAACAGAAAACAAATCTTTTGACAGAGATAGGTATAAAGAATTTCCTACTACACTCGCTGATTTAAGATTTCTCACAAATGAAAGAAATATAAATCATCAAGTCGTAGAGAAGTTTCTCCCATTTATCACAAGGGTTAAAGACTTACAAGGAAACGGCAATTATTATAATATAGGTTTTCCCTATATTAATCCAACAGATAAAGACAACAAAGTAACAAATTACGAATTAAGAAACTATGGATTCAAAGGAATGGCTGCCGGAGGAGATAAAAGTAACTCGCTTTGGATTGCTGATTTTTGCCCACACCCCCAAATGGCAAAACATATATACTTTGCAGAATCCGCTTTAGATGCTATGAGCTTCTATCAGCTCAATGCTAACAAAATCAAATTAGAAGAAAGTGTTTTTTGTAGTGTAGGAGGGTACATTTCAGTTAATCAAATAAAAAACACTTTATTGCGATACCCACAAGCTAAAGTACATACCTGTTTTGATAATGATTTAAACGGTAATTTGTATGACATTAAAGTGTCTGGAATCATTAGTAATACAGAAGTGACAATAAAAGAAAATAAAGATGATGTGCTGTTTAAAACTAAGGGTAGAGAATTCACTATTAACAAAAATGACGTTTCACTAGAAAGTTTTAGGGAAAAAAGCAAAATAATAGCTCCTATGATTTCTCATAAAGCAGAAAAAGCAAAAGATTTCAATGAAATTCTAATGAAACAACATGAACAAAAAAAAAGTATTAAGTTATGAATGATGGAACAAACATAGCTTCTGATGATATTATATTAAAGCCTAAATTCCGATATTGGTTAATGAAGAATTTCCTTTTAATCACATTAGCGATTTTCGTGTTCATTTTTAGTAAATATATAAGAGAACATGAATTATTAAAATTTATCAGTGGAACGATATTAGTATTGTTGATATTTATAATTTTCTACAGATATATTTCAATGTTACTTTGTACAAAATGGATTATAACTAGAGAGCAAATAAAAATATATCAAGGAGTACTTTCAAAAAGGATTAACTACATAGAATTATATCGGGTATATGATTATGAAGAAAAGCAAAGTTTTATCCAGTCTTTAATAAACAACACCAATATCTACATTTATTCTGGCGATAAATCAAAACCAGAACTACTGATGAATGGTCTTAAAGCTAATAGTGACATAATTCAAACTATCAGAAATAGAGTAGAAGAACAAAAAAAGAAAAAAGGAATATATGAATTTACAAACAGATAATGATATGAAAAGAGTGCTTTTATTTTTTTCCCTAATGTTACTGTTGGGCAACATAAAAGGACTAGCACAATCTATTGTCATTGACCCGGCAATGATTGGAACATTGGTTTATTCCCATCAGGCGCAACAAGGTGTACTGAAAGATATACAAAGTGAGGAAACAAAAATCCGTAACTTTCAAATTTTAATTCAACAAAAAATGAGTCAAATTCAATCCTTACAGGAAAAGACATACAACTATCTTTCTACAGTTAATGCAGTTGTGAAAAATGGAAAGGATATTATTTATGCTTCAACCTTAGCTAGAGACATAGCTAAGTATCAATCCGAAGCAGCTAAATATGCAGTTGGAGACCCCAAATTATTAACCATAATTGCAAAAACAGAGTATGAACTTATCAGTCGAAGTGTAGATTTAATGATATACATAAACAATATAGCATTGCAAGGCGGTGAAAAAAATCTTATGGATAATAAGCAAAGGATAGATTTATGTATTCATGTGGTCAATGAACTTAGACGGATGCGAGGACTTGCATACGCTGTATGCCGACAAATGAAATCCGCTAAAAGAGCTGGAGTACTAAAAACACTTGTACCCGGACAATTTAAATATGTAAATAGTGGGAAACAAAAAGTAGATAATATTTTAAACGGCATTAAATGGATTAGTAAAGGAGGATATTAAATGGATAATGATACAATCAAAGATTTAGGCTTATGCCCTATTTGCCAGAAAGGACACATAATGAAAGGTAGTTTAGGATATTCCTGTAATTACTTCAAAAACATGAATGACAAATGTACATTTAATATTTATCATTCATATTGGGGAAAAGAGATTACAGAAGAAATAGCCAGGCAATTAATAACAACAGGGAAAACAGATATATTTCATGACTTCCATAATAAAAAAGGAGTTCCTTTTTCTGCATATCTGACTATCGAAAATGGAATCGTTATTCCTTCTTTCGTAAATGAAGTATTAGAAACTCCGTGTCCTGTGTGTGGTAGAGAAATTGAAATTTTACTAAATGGATATGCTTGTAAAGGGTATTCGCAAAAGGACAAGGACAACAACAGAGTTTGTAACCTCTATATACCCAAAACTATTGCACAAAGAGAAATACCATTGGAAGCAGCAGAAATACTTGCCAAAGGTAAAAAAACACCGTTTATGACTGGATTTAAATCAAGAGAAGGAAATGATTTTTCTTCACGGCTGGTTCTAACAGAGAACTTAGATATTTCTTTTGACAATACATTGTGTAAGTGTCCTAAGTGTGGAGGAAACTTATATATAAACAAAAAAGCCTATAATTGTTCCAACTATAGAAATGAAAACATAAAATGTGATTTTGTCATTTGGCGTGAAATGTCAGGACGTTCTATAACTCCCGAAGAAGCAATAGAACTTTGCGAGAAAAAAGAAACACCTGTGTTAACTGGATTTCGTGATAAAAACGGGCAACCGATGGAAAGAAAGCTTGTACTGAACGATGATTTTAAAATAAAACTAATATGAAAATAAAATTTATAATTTATAGCCATTTTTTTAAAGAGAGAGGAATGAGCGTAAAGGGTGATTGGAATTTTCCGCATCTTCCAAGGATAGGCGAAGAAATTTCACCTCACATTATAATGTTTCAGAATGAATTTACCTATCAAAATTTATTAGAATATCTAACAAATGAAGCCAAAAATGATTTTAATAAATTCAATGATAATGAGAGTGATTTGGAAGGAAATTTTAAAGCATGGGTATATGATGTTATCTGTGAGGTCAATATTGTTGAATCAATACATTATAGACCAGATACAGAAGACTATACCCAAATTATTCCTGAAATTTGTTTAAGTGATTTAAGTAATTAAATATTATTGATATGCAAATGAATAAGACTGATTTAATCAAAATGGTTGCTGAAAAGGCAAATAAACCAACAAAAGAAGTAGCAGAAATAATTGATAGTTTTTTTAAAGAATTATCTCAAAATCTAAGAGAAAAAGATGTTTCTATAAAAGATTTTGGTACTTTCAAGAAGATTATTCAGCCAGCTCGGATAGCTAGAAATCCGGCAACTGGAGAACCTGTAGAAGTTCCAGAAAAGGAAGTTGTTAAATTTAAGCCTTCCAAAAATATACTAAACATGAAATGGCTATGATAGAAATAAACATCCATATTCCTATAGATGGTGTGAACAATATTTCTATACCAATCCAATTACCTGTAGTTCCAAGGGTTGGAGAAAAGATTTATCTATCTAACAAACAAGTTGATAATTTGATAAGTCTATTAGAAGAACAATATTACCACAATCCACAAACAGAAGAATGGAAAGAATCAATAAGACGGTTCACCAATATTGAGGAAGTAGCATATAATGCTGCAAATGGAACGATACACATTGAATTATCAACTATTTAAAAGAAACAATATGAAAAAGTATTTATCATTAGCAATGATTGGTTTAAGCCTTATGTTGTCTGGATGCAGTAAAGACGATAACAACGACCCTGATACTCCACCTACAGGAGATATAGGAAAAGTGCGTTATGAAGCTACCGTAAGCGACCCAGAAAACTTCAAGCTTCTAATACATTATACAGTAGGAGTAGATATTTCTTCCGAAGCTCCCGAAGAAGCTGCCAAAGAAATTATTGTAGAAAGTCCATTTACATTTGAGCAAGAAGCCAAACAAGGAACATATTTATGGCTATCTGCCTACCCTGTACCTAAAGATGAAGAAAACCTTGAAAATTTACAGCTACCTAAGACAGTAGAAGTAAAAATTTTTATTGATGATAAGCTGCATAAGTCTAACAGTGGTGAAAATTATGCAATGGTTCAACATATATTCGGACAGGAAAATTACCAGTAGTAGAATTGATACCTTTTCTGCCAGTACTGGAGAGAAGCCGGGAAGGAATTTGATACCGTACTTTTCCCGGCTCTCCCGGACATGGACGAAAAAAGAACATTATTATGATACCAAAAAATAAAAACCAATACCACTCTCACTACATAAAAGAGTGGTATTTTCATTTGAATTAAAGATGAAAGACCAAAAAAGATTATTACACAAGTGCCTATTAGAAGACATTCCAGCTTTTGTAATATGCGGAACAGATATTTGTTCCGTCCAAGCGATGGAAGCATATTACCAGATAGCAGTAGAAAAAGGTTGCAATAGCAATTTTTTAGAAGACTTGAAATTAGCTATAGAAGATTTCAAGGCTTTTCAATGTGAGGAACCAAATCTTGTTAAAATACCCGATTAAATCATGGAAGAAAGCAAAGAATTACAAAAACTATATGGATTCATGCAAGCATTCATTTATATAACTGTTTGCATAGAGATTCTACTATTTGTTCATTTTCCCTTTAGTGAACAAATTATGCCCTTATTATCAAAAATGGCAAAAATTCCTATCTATTCTAATATTCTTTATAGTAAACTATTTACATTCTTTATTATAATGGTTACTTGCATTGGAACACGTTCAAAAAAGGATTTAGAATTAGACCCGACTAAACAAATCATTTTTCCTTTAATCTTTGGTTTCATAATGTTCTTTGGAAGTATATGCTTTCTTCTCTTTAAAGAAAAAGGAGAAACTAGTTTAGAATGGTATAATATAGCTTACATTATACTATCGATAATTGGAGCTACATTAATAAATTCAGCTCTGGATAACATTTCCAAACGTATTAAATCAAACTTTATGAAAGATAGATTTAATATAGAGAATGAAAGCTTTGAACAATCTAAAGACAAGGTAGAAACAGAATACTCTGTCAATATTCCGATGAAGTTTTTCTACAATAGAAAGTGGCATAATGGATGGCTGAATATATGTAACTGTTTTCGTGGAACTTTTGTAATAGGAACGCCCGGAAGTGGTAAATCTTTTTCTGTTATAAATTCTTTTATAAGACAACATTCAGCTAAAGGATTTGCAGAAGTTGTTTACGACTTCAAATTTCCTGAACTTGCTAAGATTGCATATTATAATTATCAGAAGAACAAGCAATTAGGGAAAATACCAAGTAATTTCAAGTTCAATGTCATTAATTTTTCTGATATTGAATATAGTAGAAGAATAAATCCATTGAAACGAGAATATATAGAAATCCTAGCAGATGCAACAGAAACGGCAGAAGCATTATATGAGAGTTTACAAAAGGGTGATAAGGGAAGTGGAGGTAATAGCGATTTTTTTAAAACATCAGCAGTAAACTTGTTAGCAGCTTCTATTTATTTTTGGTCTAGATATGAGAATGGCAAATATTCAGATTTACCGCATGTACTGGCTTTTCTTAATCAAGAATATGATGTATTATTTAAAGTCCTTTTTTCCGAACCTGAATTAAAATCACTAGTTTCCCCATTTGAAGCTGCATATAAATCAGGAGCAGTGGACCAATTAGAAGGACAGATGGCAAGTCTAAAAGTACAGTTATCAAGACTGGCAACTAAAGAATCTTTTTGGGTATTTAGTGGCAATGATTTCAATTTAAAAGTATCAGATAAAAAAGACCCTAGTTATCTCATCATTGCAAATAATCCTAAAACACAAAGCATGAATAGTGCTTTAAATGCACTTATCATTAACCGATTAACTAGACTTGTCAATACAAAAGGTAACTATCCTACTTCAATCATAGTAGATGAATGTCCCACATTATATTTTTATCAACTTGCAACACTACTTTCTACTGCACGTAGCAATAAGGTTTCAATTTGTTTGGGATTACAGGAACTACCGCAATTAGAAGAACAATACGGCAAAGCTACCGCAAAAACTATAACTTCTATTATAGGTAACACTTTATCCGGGCAAGCTAAAGCTCCTGAAACTTTAGATTGGCTACAAAAACTATTTGGAAAAGTTAAGCAAGTAAAAGAAGGTGTTACCATCAGAAGAAACGAAACAACAATTAATATGAATGAACAAATGGATTTTGTTATCCCGGCATCCAAAATTTCTTCATTACAGGCTGGTACATTAGTAGGGCAAGTTGCATTAGATTTCGGACAAGAAGATAATTTTCCAACAGCAATGTACCATTGCAAAACCAATTTAGATTTAAAAAAAATTAAGAAAGAAGAAGAAGCCTACAAAGAACTGCCAAAAGTATATAACTTTGGGACAGCAGATAATAGAGAGAAATTACTGCAAAAAAACTTTAAAAGAATATACGACGAAGTAGAAACAGTAATAGAACAATATGTATAACATAACATTACCAATTTTAGGCACAAGGTTAAAGCAAATCCGAGAGCATATAGGATATTCCCAAGCTCAATTAGCAGAACAGCTAAACTGTAAACAAAATGCGATTTCAAATCTTGAACTAGGAAAAGGGGGCAGCCTAAAACTTTTATTTCAAGTGCTGAATTTTTATTCTAACTATGTTTTTATAGATTTAATATTTAGTGAAAAGTTCTATCTGATTTCTAATACAGAAGAAGATGAAGCACAAAAAGCCAACTATAATTCTGTTATAATAGAAATTATTAGACAATCAGAAAAAAACTATGAAGATGCTATGTCAAACGCTAAAAAAGAACTAGAAACTAATCTTCAAAAAGCCATCAATTTATTACAGCCCTAATAAAATAAAAGAGAGTATTTTATACTCTCTTTTATTTTCCAATATTACTTTAAAGAATTGATACCAGCCCTTTTCAAGTTCTGGCGCTGATGGGCGTATATAGCATGATAAAATGATACCGAATTATCGTCCCTGGTACACCCTGAAGAACTCCTTTTTGATACCAAATACAAAAAGCTGCCAGAAGCCGAACACAAAAAATTGATACCATAAAACTATAGGGAAAAAGAAGAAGGACAAAATGCCATATTATATATAAATAATATGAATATGTGATTAATATCCTTCACTCCCCGAAACCCAGAAAGAGCAACACGAGAATCTTCTTTTCCCTATGTCCATTTCATAAAAATGATACCAGTATAATAACAAATACTTATAATATGAAAAGAGAGCATCCAAATACATACCTTTTAAAAATACAATCGAAATCAATCTATCCTATCTAATTCTATTATAGCTACTTTCTCTTTATCTGGACTTGCTTCATTTTGTATAAGAGTTATATGTTTTTGGGTATAGCTTTTAATAACCCAAGGAGCACCACCTAAATATAAAGCATTGCTATTAAATATGATATATTTTCCTTCTATTTTGTAAGTAATATCAATTTCATCGTAACTTTCCCAATTTACTTTCCCCGATTGAGTATCTATAAATTGCATACCTACTCCCATATTGGGAACTACCCAAGCATCACAACGACCTGTACCACGCCATGAGGTTTGATATAGTTTTTGGGGAGTAAGTTCTCCTATTTGTACCTCTGGATTTTTATCATCACAACTTGTAAAACTTATGTTTACTAAAAATAATGCCCAAAGCATTAATAAGCAAGATTGTTTAAAATAATGTACCATGTATTAAAATAGATTATATTAATATAAATACCAGACTTCAAAATTACAATCCTATAATTGTGTATAGATTTGCTAATGTTGCTATTGAAATCTGTTTTTCTACTAAATTAGAAGCCCATGAACTAAGACCATATACTTCCAGCAAACTCTCATCTCTTTCATCTGCAAAAAATGAAAAACAGAGTTTGGTAGTTGGGTCGTATAAATATTCCATATTAGTTGCCTCATGATAGTACTTACAGAAACCTTTTTCATTGAAGTTCTCCAAAACCATACATAGCGGAGAACGCATTTGAGGATTAATACGCTTTCTAGTATTATAACTTATCTGAATATCAGAGCTGAAATACCTTGATATTTCTGCCGATATAATTTGGGCTTTTTTGATAAAAACATTATCATCTTCATTTTGCCTTAATTCCGCATCCGTAGCATTACTTTTACTCAATACTATTTGGTCACCCTGTCTTGTTGTTAACACAGCAGCTACATCATATAAACTTTCTCCCGAAGCAGATGTCTTTGTCAATACTCTTGCAATCGTAATAGACGGAGTATAAAGTCTTGTAACAGGAAGAAGAATTTCCTTAGAAGTATCATCAAAACGTCTTTGAAAGTTTCTTTCCAGTACAAAATCCGACATTGGATATAATCCTTCTTCTATTAAATCAATCACTGTATGATTTTTTGAATCATTTAATGATTTTCTCCAAGATTGCAAGTTTATATTTATGTCTTTAAGTGCCATTGTAGTATTCACTACACCTGTTTCATCTTGAATACCACCCAATGTTTTTACACGTATAAATATATCTTGTCTTTTGTAAACTGTAGAATCAAAAGTACCATCCTTTCCATTAAATCCGAACGACCCATTAAGTGAATCACCTTTATATACAAGTGAAGCATTAATATTTTTCTCTAAGGATTTAGTTTTCTGTTCAACATTCGTATTTGAATCCGCATTACCCATATATTGCGCAAAAGCTCTTCCACCTGTATAATAACCAACAACAACAAAATCTCCATATGAATCAATGATAGATGATATAGGAGAGGTATATAAATTATTAATAAAAGACCTTCTTAAAAACTGCCTTGCAAACACTTTATTAGAACCATTGGAACTTAACAAGGTAAATTTGCCATGAGCAAACAATATATTCATTTCCCCATAAGCTTGTTCTTTTGATTCATTAATAAAAGTTCTAAATGTTTCGGTTGTCGTTTTCTTTTTCCCTATAGAAAAAAATCCTAGATTTAAAGAAAATCCACTTTTCACAGTTTTACTTATTGATGAAAAATGCGTATAATTATTAAAATCATAATAAGCAAACGATGACTGGTCGTTCCAGTTAGGATAATTTTCATCAATATATGATTCATCATATTCTTTTAGAGATTCAATATCAAGTATGGAATGCGTAAAGTTATCAAAATCACTTGGTATATAATTCCCCTTAAGCAATTTATAACCATAACCTAGATATTTATCAGTTCCCCCAATCATCTCACCACTTCTTGTCAACTCTTCATCAAAAGAAGGTTTTCCTGTAATAACATCTGGAAGAGATGGATTACGTTCTTGAAGAATCACATCATCACATGAATAATCAGTTTCAACCACTGTATTTTGCTGTGCGCATAAGTTCAAATCCTCTGAACAAGCTATAAACAATGGAGCTATAACAGATAAAATTATTATATATAATATTGATTTCATAATCTTTTCTTATTGCAGATTATTATTAGATAAACTTTTCATATATTCTTCTAAAGGAATTGTTACTATTTCGTCTGGTTTTGCCTTTGATGTAGTATTTATTATTCCATACCAAGAACCTTTAAATTTAACTTCTCTATCATTAGCCTCATTTCCATTACGATAAGTCATAGTAATAGTATAGTCAGCCTTTACACTATATTTCTTTAAATAAGTCGTTACTTTAATTAAAGATGGCTCATCAACTTCTACCGGAATAGTCACCGATAATGTTTTAGGTATCTCATACGTTGTGGAAGTATAAGGAGCTCTAGGCAAAAATATTGTTGAATCAGGCATTTCCCCACTACTAAAATTGCCAGGGGCAATAAATTGCCCAGCTATTATTGCAGGACGTAAAAACATTTGTTCTTCATTTGCCATTGGAATTTTCAAAGCTCCTTTTTCTGTATAACAAGAAGTGTCTTTTACATCTTTTTTTGCATAAATTGTAATATTTGATGGTCCAGCAACTGCTCCTGTCTGACCATTTGAATACACAACAACAGGGTCTAATTCCGTCACTACAGCTTTAGGTTCAAATGCTATTTCTTTTACTTTAAATTTATCCTGAAACTCTAATAGAAACTCTTGCTGTGGTTGCTTATTATATTTTGCATACCCTACCTGCCCATTACTCTTTACTTCTATAGAATAATTAAACACACTCCAAGGATTATTGGGGTCTGCCGTTCCTAAATATGTCTGATTTTCAATATTAAAATATCCTTTATATGTTGATGGTATAAGGTCCCAACTTCCAGAACTTATATCTTCCGAGTCCCAAACAAAAACAAGTTTATTGTTTGGGTCATTGTTATATTGACCACAAACCAATGGCTTATTATAAGACTTTGAATAAATCAAATATGGTATTCCACTACTAGGTGGCAAAATCTTTAAATAGAATTTTGAAGAACTATAAGCTGAAAGTATCAATTCTTTTCTCATTCCTTGAGTAGAAAGATAAGGCTGTCCAACCACTCCACCTCCTCTGACTTTCAACGCAAAAGGAAGCTCTCTAACAGCATACATATTTGATGAATAAAATTCATCTGTCTCAGGATAATAAGAATAAGATTTCGTTTCTGGCTTTTTTTTAAACTCATCTATATTAGAAAACAGACTCACAGAGTCAGCAACAGAGATAGCTCTTGACTGGATTGAACTTTCTGATGTTTCCGAAAAATCATATAAAAGTTCAGAACTTTTTTCACAAGAGACAAGACCAATAGTCATTGCTCCTACCAATAATTGACTTACGCCCCAAAAAGAATAGAATTTTTTTTTCATAAATATAGTTTTAAAATTATGTCCAGCGGTTATCATTACATTAGATCCTACTAAAAAACCTGTTCCAGTTGAGATCCGCCCTGAATCATATAGGATTGCCAAAAACATAACTGCTGTATATGGATAATCACTTTTAGGTGCTCTCCACTGATTGTCATCTCCAATGATTTTAGTCGGACTTGGCGTGTCAACTGCGATTCCACTTGCAGGTAAGAAACTAGTGCCACTATTTGGAATATATACATTACTTGTTTGACCTGTTTCATAATCATATAATTCAATTATGTTTGTATCAGAATCATCAGCTTTAGCCACAGAACAGTAAAAAAATAAATTTGTCAAGATAAACATACAAGCGATAATTTTTGAAAATTTTTTCATTCGTTTTCCTCCATTTTTACAATTTCTTTTACAAGAAGAATTCCTTCGTAGCCTCTAAAAGGTGACAACGCGCCTTGCTCAATTGAAGTATCAATATACTTTATTTCAACAATGTCACCAATTTTTAAATCATCTGCCGATATTCTTAAATTTTTATCATATATTGGAATTCCAACAGACTGTGTGAGAGTAGCAATCGAATGTTCACCTTCAACCTCCTTTCCACCTATTGCATCTCCATGTATTTTGTTAATTTGAATTTGAATTGTTTTTACATGTTGTATATAGTATTCTTTTCCGTTCCAATTCCATTTTTCTATAATTTCACCACTTGTGTCTAATTTGCTACCTGATTCTAAAGTTTTCAAATAATAATTATTTTCTATGCGATTTATTGGTAAAGAGCAGCCGGTTATAAACCAAATCCACAATATAATTAAAAATTTAATCTTTTCCACCTCTTTCTTAAAACAAACTATATTTGAATCAAGTTTAACATTTTCTAGCTTTTTATCCAATTTGTAACATCAACAAATTCTATAATTTTTTTGGGTATTTTTGCCTTAAAATAAGTTATAAACGCATTCTATAACATACTAATTGCACAAAAAAATATATGAAATAGTTAAAAAGGATGTCCTGTAAGTGGGATTTCGTAGCAAATTTGGGGAGTGCTTTTTGACAGTTTGAAATCTATACAACTCAAAACCTTACAGATCCAGAAGCGTGCAGATTGTCCGTCTTACGGTGGCACAGATGGAAAGGGGGAGTCTTAAGTGGGAAAACGCGAGGTTTTCTCCCTGCAAGCAAGCTACCCATAGGGATGGGGTAACTTGTTTACCCTAGCTTATTAGGGGACGGGGGCATAGCCCCATACAAGCTTGGCAAGATATGTAAGATAGCAAAAAAGATGATGTTTCAATATTTTTTCGAGACACTTTGAAAAAGTAAATTGAATCAGTTGTTGACACAATTTCGCCATGCTTTGGCGATGTTTTAATTCAAGCGCACTGAAAACGGTGCGCTTGTGTTCGTATAAGCGCTCTTTTACGAACTGCTAAAGCTTTTGACGTTAAAAAGATTGATTTATTTTGTGCGATTGTTGTCTAGCAATAAGTCATTTCTATGTTCAGCTGCAAGACGTTCTTTCGTAGCCTTTCGGCAGACTTTAAATCTGATCTGTACTACCTTTCTTCCTTGTGTGATCGGTTCAAAAGATATGTTTATGTCCGTTAATTCATTGATTTCTTTCTGAGCGATTACCAATACTTTTGTTTTAAAGAGGTTGAAATTAGAATATGATTTTACATTTTCAGTCATCAGCCTTTTCTTTAACTCGTCTAACTCAACAGTCCAATACGTTTCATGTGGTGCTATATCTTTTTCAGCTGCTTTCCTACGGTCAATTTGCCCAATCTTCATATCGTGATAAGATTTCAGAAGTTCATACAATCGAATCGAATATTGGCTTTTCATGTTGAGGATATTCTTCAAACCATAACTAAGAAATTTGTTCTTTAGATCAAATAAATACGGTGCTAAATCTTCATCAATCTTGATTTTAGCGATCCCACTTTTCTTATTTGTCGTTGCTTTGGCAAGCCATCCAACAGTTGTTTCTGATCCATCTGGAAGTGTCAGCCACATAGATTTATCACGCAAGCTTTTTAAAGTTGCTTTAACGTCGTTATAAAATTTCCCACCCGTATCAAATCCACACGTTCTGGCATAATCAACGATGCTAAATTCATATTCAAGTTGATATGGCATGTTTGAAGAGTTAGTTGGTTTAATTTTTGAGCAAATATAAGCGATTGTTCGTTGCTCAGCAACAGAAAAGTCGTACCGGCTTTTCTGCACGATTTGGTTACTTTTTGCTACAAGATAGTTTCTAGCAATATCCTTCTGGTCATTCATGATGGTTCCTCACTTTCTAGCAGATAAGTCAAGTATACTTCTTATTGCAACTTATGTCAAGTTAAGTTGCAATAGAACGTGCCAAAAGTTGCAATAGAACGTGCCAAAAGTTGC
>OICR01000189.1_pt1 | contig 31316 bp, 20 predicted proteins | sample 1581321 | NCBI WGS metagenome assembly OICR01 (sample SAMEA3882557, study PRJEB24775) | human gut metagenome | biome: human-associated habitat; feature: intestine environment; material: feces | place: Netherlands | collected 2009/2010
TGTCTGCCAATTCCAGCACTCCCGCATTCTCTTGCGTGTCGCTCACGCTCAACGCAAGACATATATTATCATTTTGATTGCCCTTTGTCAACAACTTTTTTCTATTTTTGTAAATATTTTTTCACCATCTACTATAATGCGCATAAATCCGTGCTTTTATCGTTGGATATACGACCGACTTTGCACACTGCGAATGCCCTGATAATTTACAGACGGTGCTGCGCCATTCTTCGGAACAAGCACAATCTGAATTCCTTCCAACCGTTTTGCCATACCCGCAGTTCCCGCTGGCGCTCCATTTTTAGACCATCCAAGCCAGCCATACGTCTGTGCATGCACACGGTAGTAAACGTCATAATGTACTGCCATCTCACCTGTCAGATTGATGCAGATTGCCTCCAGACGCTTTGCACGTCCACTTGTACCACTCATGACTCCATTCTGCTTCCATGTGGACACATCATTTATATTTCCCTCCCAGCCGTAAGTCTGCACATGGGTTGTGTAAACGATATTACCACTGTATGGCTTATTGGTCAGCTTGATACAGATTCCCTCCAGGCGCTTTGCCTGTCCGCTTGTGCCGCTCATCTGACCGTTATATTTCCAGCCCTGCCAGCCATACGTCTGTACATGGGTGCGATACGCCACATTTACCGTATTCTCTCCGCTCACCGTCGGATTTGCATTTGTGGTTGCGGAACTACCAAGCACAGGAGATGTTCCATTCTTCGCGATATACGAGGCGGTCTGACGCACAGTTGCACTTGCATATACACCAGCATAATCAACTTCCGGTGCTGGCATACCACGCTTTACAACCACGATCTGAATACCCTCCAGACGCTTTGCATATCCCGCAGTTCCTGCTGGCGCACCATTCTTCGCCCATCCAAGCCAGCCGTAACTTTGCGCATGCACACGATAATACACATCATATTTATCTTTGTCAGCGCCCGTAAGTTGGATTTTAATTGCCTCCAGACGTTTTGCCTCTCCCTCGGTTCCGTTCATCTCTCCATTCGACGACCAAGGCAGCCATCCATAGGTCTGACAGTGCGTCGTATATTGGATTCCAAGCTTCTGGTTGCCACTCACAGCGATCTCGATCCCCTCCAGGCGCTTCGCCTGTCCACTTGTACCGCTCATCGTGCCATTTGTCACCTGCTTCTGCCATCCATAGGTCTGCACATGCGTCCGATATCGCACTGTCACTGCAGGTGCCGCCTGTACTTCTTCCGTCAGAGTACGCACACGGACAGACACTGCTTTGCTCTCCCGGTAATATCCGCTCGTTGGACGTTTTACATAAAAGGTATATTCTGTATTTGGTTTGAGATTCACAAAAGCCGGACTTGACTGCCAGTGGATTCCATCCACAGAATACACACAGCCACTCTGTGTGTCCAATGTAATCCAAGTTGAACCGAACTTTGCAACCGTCGGAGTCTCCGGTTCATCCTGCCATCCGTATACCTCTATGGTACAGGTTGCCTTTTGATTGTTTGTCAGTTTACGGATTGTAATGGATGTTTTACCCGGTGCAACCGCAGTCACAAGCCCGGATGCACTGACCGTTGCAATATTTGTATTCTCTGACACATATCCTAACCGTTTGTCCGTAACATTTGCGGGCACAAAACTGGTTCGTATCTGCCCTGACTGATTATTCACAAGATCCAATACGACTGTCGCTGTATCCGCATGAATCTGCTCTGCATCCACAACCGTCACAGAAGCTCCGTAATCACTTTCACAACCAGGAGCTACGCCATCATAATAGTGATTCTGCGTATGCGATTCCCGGGAAGAGCCATCGTGCTTCTCCATCGTAGCATCAGATTTATTGAAGAACTGATAGGATATCGGCGTTCCATCATCCCACGTGAGGTCCACATTGTACCACTGATTTCCAAGCTTCGTCCGGTTCCAGCCGTGTGTGGCACTCGTAACTGATACCGTCTCAAGCCCTGCAGCATTCGTCAACATACTATACAGCTTCGCATATCCGGCGCACACCGTTTTTTTCTGCATGACAGCACTATATGCTGTCTGATCGTAGGTGCCCTCTTCGTACTCTACATATTCGCAGATGATATCATGTGCTTTCTTCTCCTTTGCATACGCAGTTGATTCTTTTTGAATCGTCTGCACCCATACATCCACCCGGTTAAACATCTGCACGGAAGCATTGGAACGGGTATCTCCATCCGCAAAAGTATCATATACGCCCAGATATACAACTTTACTATTGTAATACAGAGCATTCTTGATGAAATAAAACTGTGGATTCTGATAGGTGAATATGTAAACCAGAGATGATAACTCCTCCGATGTCAACCCTTCATAGCGGATTGGACCGATACCAGAAACAGCCCTGCCATTAACGGATAACACCTTCGCATCCACACATGTATTCATATACGCTGTACAATACAAGTTCATCTCATCATAGAGTTCCTGCCATGTTGTACTCAGATTCTGATAGCAATAATCATCTCCATATGAGTCCCAATTCGTACGATAGACACCAGATAGTGCGGTTCCACTGCTACTATCACTGATTGACATGGCAGCCTCATCGAGATCTCCATAGCTTTCATCAATCTGGTAAAGCTCCAACGGCTTCAGATCCGATGTCTCCGGATCCGCCGTCTCTGCTGCATAAGTTGTCATATTCCCCGTCCAGATAAAGATCGTGCACAACAACATGATTATACATTTTGTTACTTTTTTATTCATCCTTTGCTCCTTGTACTCTCCGGTCAACAGTTTTACACCCCTATTATAACAAAACCCGCTGTCCGAAGACAACGGGTTTTGAATACAATCTTTTATTAAGCGAGCTTGCTCTTAGCAACCTCTACTACCTTTGCGAAACCTTCTGGATCGCTGATAGCCATCTCTGAAAGCATCTTTCTGTTAAGATCTACACCTGCAAGCTTCAATCCATACATAAGCTTGCTGTATGAAAGTCCATTCATTCTTGCTGCTGCATTGATACGAGCGATCCAGAGCTGTCTGAACTGTCTCTTTCTCTGCTTTCTACCAGCATAAGAAGATGTCAAAGCTCTCATAACTGACTGCTTTGCTACTCTATACTGCTTAGATCTTGCTCCCTTGTATCCCTTAGCGAGCTTTAATGTTCTATTATGTCTCTTCTTAGCGCCAACGCCGCCTTTAATTCTTGCCATCGTTCATTCCTCCTAATATCCTATAAATATGGTAAAATCTTCTTCATAACTTTGCTGTTTGTAGAATCAGTCATAGTTGCTTTTCTAAGATTTCTCTTTCTCTTTGTAGTCTTCTTAGTAAGAATGTGGCTCTTGTAAGCCTTATTTCTCTTAAGCTCACCGGTTCCTGTCTTCTTAAAACGCTTTGCAGCTGCTCTTTTTGTCTTTAACTTTGGCATTTCTTTTCCTCCTTAAAAATCATGCATATGCATGGTAATTTCTTATTTATATGAATTTAACGTTTTTCAGCTAAAAACATGATCATACTTCTACCTTCAAACTTTGCAGGTTTATCTACAACAGCAACATCTGAAAGCATCTCGGCAAAGGAATTCAGAATCGCTTTACCATTATCCACATGCGCAAGCTCTCTACCGCGGAAACGAAGTGTAACTTTTACCTTATCGCCCTTAGTCAGGAATTTTCTTGCCATGTTTGCCTTCGTATTCAGATCGTTATTGTCGATGTTTGGTGACAAACGAACTTCCTTGATTTCAATGACTCTCTGCTTTTTCTTTGCTTCCTTCTCGCGACGTGTCTGCTCATAACGGAACTTTCCATAGTCCATAATCTTGCAAACAGGTGGCTTTGCTGTCGGTGCAATCTTGATCAGATCAACACCCTGCTCATCTGCGAGCTTCTGAGCGTCCTTGGATGACATGATACCAAGCTGCTCTCCTGTCTCACTTACCACACGTACCTCTTTGTCACGAATCTGCTCGTTAATCATTAAATCGCTAATAATATACACCTCCCTCGGGTATCGCCCCCTCACATCCGTTCGGCGGCATATCGTCGAAACCATCCTAAATTATTCGCTTCGCTCATAATGGTTTCTCCTGCATAAAAAAAGTGGATAGACAAACTATCCACACATTGTTATAATAAGAAATCTATATATTCTCTTACTACATAACCCGAGTCGCCTATGCGCTAAGGTGAGAGTGGATACTCTGCTTTCATCAACATACTTGCATACTATAGCATGCAGGTATGGAGTTGTCAATACTTTTTTCAAAATTATATTTCATTTTAGACTATTATACACAGATCAGTTCCTTCGGGGAAGATGCCAGATTCTGATATCCATCTTCCGTCACCACGATCATATCCTCAATCCGTACACCAAATCTGCCCGGCAGATAAATACCCGGTTCCACTGTGATCACAACACCCGGCTTCAACACAGCATCACATTTCATGGAAAAACGAGGTTCCTCGTGAATAAAAAGTCCCACACTATGTCCGAGTCCATGTCCGAAATAATCTCCATAACCGGCGTCTGCGATGATGTCACGTGCACATTTATCGACATCCGAACATACCATGCCCGGTTTCACAACGGAAAGTGCTGCAAGCTGTGCCTGAAGCACGGTATCATACACCTTCTTCTGCTCTGATTCTACCACTTCTCCAATATGAATCGTCCGCGTCATATCCGAACAATATCCCTGATACATACAGCCAAAATCCATCGTCAGGAAATCACCTTCCGTAAGCAGCTTCGGCTGTGGCATCGCATGTGGCAGACTGCTGTTTGAACCACTTGCCGCAATCGTATCAAAACTCGTTCCCTCGGCACCACGCAGCCGCATCTCATATTCTAACTGCAAGGCAACTCGCTGTTCCGTCAATCCATCCTTCCAGTTCTCGTGGATAAACTTTACAATCTCTGTAAACGCCTCATCGCCAATCTGCTCTGCACGTGCCAGCTTCGCAATCTCGTCCTCTGTCTTTACTTCCCGATACACATTAACTGCATCTTCCAGTGGCACAAACTCCACCTGCATTCCCGTCAATTCTTTTGCAAATGTATCTACAAAAGCCTGATACTGCATATACGAAATCTCTTTATTCTCAAATCCGATTCGAAGTGTGGATCTGCCCTCTTTTGCAAATGCCTTCTGCACCATCGCCGCGATCGTCTTGGAATATCCTTCCCGTCCAATATCCACACAGGTAAATTCCGGTGCTTCCAGTTCTACCTGCTCTGTATACCGGCTGTCTGTCAAAATATACTGTTCTCCCTGAAACGCCACAAGCATTCCTGTATGTCCCCGATACCCAGACAGATGATGGATGTTATATCCATCCGTCAGGATCAGTACCTGTAAATCCTTTTTATCAATAACTTGTACCAGTTGTTCCTTCATGTCTATCAAGCCTCCTACTGTAGTAGTATACAATCATAGATTTGGAAATACAACGCAAAAATGCAACAAATAAAAAAGTATGCTCTGTAGAGCGCCAATTGTGCCAGCCCCCTTGATTTTTATCAATTATATGTTACGATAATCTTGTTCGAGGATCAGTCCTTGGACATCTTGGGGAGAGCGAGTTGTTGATGTTCGGACGCAACAACTCAAACTATGTTTTACATAGGGAGACCATATAGATTGGGGAATCTATATGGTCTCTTCTATTTTTTATTTATCTAATGAATTTTATATAACATATTTATTACATACAAAAATCCATGAGCAACCCCGATATTATCGAAGTCACTCATGGATTTTATTTTACTAATAATATAATAATTACTTACTTACATACGGTCTAGCTGTTTTACCAGGTGCCGGTCCACCCTTTGGAACAAGCTTAATTTCTATGCCCTCCAAACGTTTTGCATAACCTGCAGTTCCTGCTGGTGCACCATTCTTTGCCCAATCAAGCCAGCCAAATGTCTGCGCATGTACACGATAATAAATATCATAGTGCTCTGCCATCTTGCCTGTTAAAGTAATACAAATCGCTTCTAGACGTTTTGCCTCACCACTTGTACCGGACATTGCACCATTTGATCTCCAAGTAGAAGGATTATTCACATTTCCCTGCCATCCATAGGACTGTACATGTGTTGTATAACTAATGCCTCCGCTATAAGGCTTGTTTGTCAGTTTAATTTCGATACCTTCCAGACGTTTTGCTTGTCCACTTGTACCACTCATACTTCCGTTAAACTTCCAACCTTGCCAGCCATATGTCTGTACATGCGTTCTGTATGTAACATTTGGTGTACTGTTTCCTTCAATCGTAGGATTCATTGAAGATGTCGGCTTCGAATTCACAACTGGTGACGTTCCAGATAATGCAATATATGCACTTTTATTGACAGATTTAATGCCATTCTTATTCTCGTCAATCTTCTCGCCCTTCTTAACAATTACAATCTGAATTCCTTCCAGACGTTTTGCATAACCTGCAGTTCCTGCTGGTGCGCCATTCTTCGCCCAACCAAGCCAGCCATAAGACTGTGCATGTACACGATAATAAATGTCATACTTATCCTTATCTGCACCTGTGAGCTGAATCTTAATTGCCTCCAGACGCTTTGCTTCGCCTTCTGTACCACTCATGTCTCCGTTTGATGACCATGGCAGCCAGCCGTAGCTCTGGCAATGAGTCGTGTACTGAATGCCAACCTTATCATTTCCGCTGACATTTATTTCAATGCCTTCCAGACGTTTTGCCTTTCCGGACGTACCGGACATAGCGCCATCCTTACTCCATGACTTCTCCCATCCAAATGTCTGTACATGCGTACGATAGCTCACTGACATTGTTGGAACTTTCACTTCCGGAGTCGGTGTCGGAGTTGGTTTTGGATCCGGAGTTGGTTTTGGATCCGGATTCGGATTTGGATTTGGTGTTGGATCTGGTGTCGGTGTTGGCGTTGTTCCATCCTTTGGCAAAACCGTCAATGTACAGGTAACAGCTTCTGCCGTATCACCATAATTCGAGTTGTTTGAAGGTGTACATGTAATAGTGACTGTTCCTGCCTTCTTTGCTGTAATTTCTCCGGTCGTAGACTTAATAGTCGCAACCGATGTATCCGAACTCTTCCATGTGACCTTCTGTGTGGTTGCTCCTTCTGGATTCAATGTCGCTGTCAACTTCAACTTCTCGCCGCCAACCTTTACAGTTGCTGTTTCAGGAATACTGATACTCTGTAACGGCATATAGACATTTATCGTCTTTGTAAATTTCGTTTCCGTTTCACCAGGTACACTTGTAGCAAATGTAATAACTGTATTTCCACTCTTTACCGGTGTAATTACTGTTGAAACTGTAGCCTGTGTATAATCTTCATTAAACACAATCTTTCCCGTCTCAATCTTAACCACACCTTCTACAGATGGTGTACATGTAAGTGTCACATCTTCCTCTTTAATCTCACCATATTCCAATGCTTCTTTGAATCCCTGCAATTTGATTGTTGCTGTAATCGTTGTTTGCTCTCCATCCTTTGAAGCATTCAGTTTTGTTGTTGCTGGATCAGAGGACGACATTTGTGTAACATATTTATTAAACACTGTTACCTTACACATACCATTTGTCTTACCATCCGGTGATGTTGCCTTGATTGTTTCCGTTCCCTGTTTGATTGCTGATACTTTGCCATCTGCATAGGATGCATAGGTACCTGTATCTTTATTATTCATAGTCCATGTTAATTTATCTGGTGCATCTTTCTCTGCAACTTCATATGGTACATCCACACCATTTTCTTCTTTATAATATTTGATAGTTGCAGACAAGTCTCTCTCTGAGCCAACTCGCATTGTGTATGCGTTATTGGAAAGCTTGATTGAAGCTAATGCATCCAAATAAATAACATCAAACGTTTTCTGCTCTGTGGACAAATTTCTTGCCCACGCAGCTCCATCAGACCCCGCATATACATAAAGATCCAGTGCAGAGTTCGTTCCAATAAATACACCAGTATTGATTGTCTTAATAGTCTTTGGAACCTGTATTTTTGTCAGCATCTTACAATTTCCAAACATCTGCTGTGGTAACGCCGTTGTTCCCTCTGCAATCTCAATAATTTGTATGTTACCCTGCTCATCCTTCGGATTTGTTAATTTCGAACAACCATAGAAGCACAGCTCTCCAAAGGATGTAAGTTTCTTTGACAAATACATATATCCATTTAATCCGGACATCCCTGCAAAAGCAGACTTTCCAACTGAAGTGACAGTATCCGGCATCGCCAGATTTCCAACAAGTCCACTACAACCACTAAATGAAAACTCTCCAACCGTCTTCAGGTTTGCAGGAAGTACAAATTCATTTTTAAAACCATCACAATCTGCAAATGCATAATTTCCGATAGTTGTAATACTATCCGAAAGCTTTAATGCATCAAATCCAGAACATGCGTCAAATGCATAATTCGATACATTAGTTACCTTTCCCGGTATTGTTAAAGTCCCGGTGAGTAAACTACATTGATCAAAGGCATAGGCACCAATCGTATCTACCGTTTCCGGGATTGTTAATGTTCCATTTAACGAAGAACATCCCTGAAATGCGTTTGCATTTATTTTCTGTACGCCTTCTGGAATATCCACACTTCCAATCATGCTAGAACAGTTTGAAAATGCAGCCTGTGGTATATTCTTTAAATTCTTACTTAATACAAGTTCTCCATTAATATTACTACATTTATTAAATGTATACGTACCAAGCTGTGTCAACGTATCTGGAAGTGTAATTCCTCCTGTCAGCTTTGAACACTCAGAAAAAGCATAATTGCCAATTGTTTCCAACCCTGATGGCAAAGAAAGCGTTCCATCCATCCCTGAACACTTTTCAAATGCATATTGCCCAATACTTGTAACCCCCTCTGGAATTACAATCGAGCCCTTAAACGCAAGGCACTTATCAAATGCATACGCTGGAATACTCGTTAATTTACTTCCGTTTTCAAACGATAACATCCCCATATTTGATTTGTCGGTATCGGCATATGCACTTTGAAATGCAGAATCTCCCATGAACGCAACGGAACTTGGGATAACAAGATTTCCTTTCAGCTTTGCGCCAGAAAAGGCTTTCTTTCCGATTGATGTAAGTCCACTTGGAAGCGCAAGATCTCCTGCATTTGTTGAGGAAGCCCCATAATTCAAAAATGCTTCATCACCAATTTCTGTTACATTAAGTGGAAATTTTAACCCATTTTCCATATTGACTTTTCTACAACCAGAAAATGCCTGCGCACCAATGATTCCTCCACCATTAAATGTAATCTTTGTCAAGCCTTCACAATTATAAAATGCCTGTTTACCAATTTTGGTAACACCATCAGGAATCACAATTTCACTTTTCAATCCTGCCTGACTTTGAAATGCAGCCTCTCCAATCCAATTCAGCTTTGAACCTTCCTCAATTGTAACGGACTGCAATATGTAAACTTTCTGTTTTTCTCCTCCGGCAAATGCATTTGTACCAATGGATTCTATAGAGGCAGGAATATTCACGCTTCTCGGACATTCCGTCAATGCGAATGCACCCTGATCAATCGCTGTAACTGGAATATTCTGATAGTCTGCAGCATTTGTGTACTCACTGGAAGCACTTACCTCACTTGGAATAGTAATATTTCTATCTGTCTTATTTTTACCATATCCCTTAATAATAGCTTCCTTTTTTCCATTATTTACACGAATCTGATAAGACAGAGTATAATTTCCCTCTTCAGGTGTGTACTCTAAATACGTTTCTTCTGTAATCGTCTTATCTTCTGCAACAGTTTGCTCTGCCTGCTGTAAATCTTCACTTACAGTTTCAACCTCTGTCTTGGATTCCTGTTCACTTGTTTCTTCTTGTGGATTTTCTTGTTCTGACGCTTCGAAAATTTGAGATGACTCCGCCGCATATGTAACTGTTGGTGCTATATTGCTTGATGCCATAGCAACACTCAGTGCGACAACGAGTGCTCGATTCATTTTGCGTTTTCGCATAGTATCTCCCCTTTCATATTATTTTGTACGTTGTGGCATATATCGCCTGATTCCTAACTACATACATATTTTAATTATAACGATTCTTATAAAAAAGTCAATCAAATGGCAAAAAAGCATGGGACTCTTTTCAGAGTTTCCCATGCTTTTTTAAATATATTTAAGTTAAATCAAAGAGATAATCCTTCAACATAACCTTAATTCTCTGGTAAACCTTGTTACCTTCGGAATCAGTTGCTTCAATTACAATATATGTATATTCATTATTGTAATTCTCAAAGTACGATGGTTGAAGCTTCAATTTCGTTGCCGCTACTGTAACTTCCTTACCATCAGAATCTACATACTTCTCAGCAATCTGTCCGCCATCCTTATTCAACAGCTTCTCAAGAGAAGAATCATATCGGAATACATCCTTGATGATACCTTCCTTTACCTGTGTAGAATTCCAATCCGCAATCAATACATGATTCTTATCTGCTACATATGAACTATCACGATTTGTCTCTGAGTAATCCAAATCATAGTAGATTCGAACCTGCTTTAATGTTGCATCCTGGTCTACAGTTACCTTAAAACTAAACTCTGGATATGAAGTATTCTCCTCAACCTTTGTATAATAATCATCGTTTACATCACGTTTGATGATATTATTTGTTTCTTTACCATAGTCATATACATAAATGGTTGGCTGTTTTACACTGTTACGAACCGAGTTACAAATAATATTGATGTACAGGTAACGCTCATCATTATTATCCTTTCCTACACCAGTCACCTTCGAATGTCCGGCACCACAGTAGTTTACGTTCTTATAAGTGTAAATAAAGTAGTTGTCCATACCATCTCTCGGTGATGCTGCATAGATGGAAGAACCGTCCTTTGTATTATTACCACCTGCAAGAGAATACCACACTGTCATGTCATCATTTTCAACATCCAGCGCATATGCCTGTGAGTGCGTTCCTGAAATATTCAACTCAGATGCCAATGTGAATGGGAACAATGTTACAATACCCTGATTGTTCTGACTCGCTTTATCAGTACCATACTTTGTATTCTCCTTTGCAGAAAAGCTAGCTGCATTGTACCAATATCCTGCGATTGCCCAGCTCAAATCGGCATACCGATAAGGAATTGCATATGGATTATCATTACCACTGACATTTACCGCATCTGTATATGCCACGGATGTCAGATATTTGCTTGGCGTTGATCCAAACACTTTTTTCATATCTGAAAGCCAGCTTGTATACCGATTTTCATCTTTCGTTGTCGACAGATTCGTCATAAAGTACTTGTCACTATCCTGTGTAGTTGTATACTTCACATAATTCTGACTTGCATCTGTTGTCACAGGATCATTAAAGTGATACCGATCCATACCAAAGTATGAGCGAAGTGTTGCTGTCAATGTAGAAGTACCCTTATCAGAGAACTTTGTCAATGTATCATGGAACAACAGGAGCTGTCCATCATCTTCGATGTAAGACTTCAAATCTGCAAGTGCAATCGGACTTGTAATATCATCTCCACCGAAATCTTCAGATGGTCCAAGAATAATTGTACTATATGATTCCTGTAACCAATCGGCACCTGCTGCATATCTTGTGTATTTCTTGTAAAGCTCCTTATACTCAAGTTCTTTATCTTTTACCTTAAAGTACTCCTCCATATAAGTGTTCATACTCTCTCCATTTGGAAGATATGCCTGTGATACATCATTATACTGTGCAGCGTTACCATCAATAGAATAATAATCACTGTACGTTGATTTTGTCTTCAAACGATTCAATTCCTGAATCAAAGTCTCTTTTGATGTATTACTTGAGAAGGTTGTCTTGCCTGAATTTGTGCTTCCTGACTGAATTCCGGCAATTAACTTATCAATTTCTTCATCAAGTTCCTTTCTTGCATCAACGGTTGTTTTCTGAATATCAACACCTGTTTCATCCTTCATGCTGGATGTTCCAGTTGCACTCTCATTCTTCATAAACTGATACAACTGCCAATATTTGCCTGCCAACTGCTCATACTCACGTTTCTTAATAAATTTATATTTATCTTCCACTGTTGTGAGTGCATTATACTTATCATAATCAGTATCCGTTGAATCAATTGTAAATGAATTTACAAGTGCCTCTTTTTCTGCATCTGTAATTGCTGAAGAGTAATTAACTTCTCCATTGTCAACCTTGTAATCATATGCAGCTTCTGCATCCTTTGCAGCCTGCTCAAACTCATTACGCAGCATAATATCGACATCAAAGTCATACAAATCATTTACCTGATCTGCAAGGTTGTTATCCCAGTCATCCATACCCTTGACACCTTTTCCAGGTACAACAAGCTGACTGTCATAACTTACGATACCAAACGTATGCTCATGCTTACCTAAGTAATGACTTCCCAGCATACCATCCTTCGAATCCTGGAAATTACCACCATAAAGAGCTCCATACGCTGTACGATTTCCTGAATTCGTATATGGGTTATACTCCAGTCTCTGATATGCCTGCTGACATACAGTACAGAAATACAAGGAGTTGTAACCTTCTGCGCCTTCGCCAAGTGCGTTATTTGACCACTGGTTTGCCTTACCTCCCGGCATAATCTGCAATACATTTACCTGCTGTTTTTCGTCAGTCTTGTTCTTGACATAAGCAATACCCGTCTGGCTGACTGAATTTCCATTTGTATCAACAACCTCAATCATCCAATACAGTGGACCATAGAAGCTGTCCGCACACTGATAAGTAAGTGAATTCGCATCTCCTGATGTCATGTACTCTTCTTTTCGATCAAAAGTACTATTTCCATCATCATCAATATACAGTTTAACCGTATAATTGGCACTTCCCGTGACTGTATATTTAAATTTCAATGTACCATCTGTAATCTGTGATGTTTCATCATACCGATTATAAGTTGCCGGCATACTTGTGATTGTCAGCTTTGGTCTCTTCACTGATGTTGCATAGATTGAACTCAACTCATTCTTTGGAGTATCTGCTGCACCACCCTTGAACACTGAGACATATCCTGTTAATGAATCACCAAGTGAACCATCACTTAAAATATCTTCCACATCCGTCTGATTAAAGTTCCACTGTACATTATCTTTATCAGTGCCTTCACATGCTGCCAATAACTTATACATATTAGAATCCGGATCAATCGAGTTCTGCAAATAGCCATCTGTCTTTGCAAGAGTATATGCTGTTGTCAGATTCTTACTTACTACAACCGGCATTCCTGCATCAACATATTCTTTTAATGCCTCATACCGATTATATGTGATATCATTACCATTCAATACTGTAAACGTATCTGTATAATTTCCATTCAGGCGAACCTTCGCAGTTGGTGTACCACTGTTTGCAGGACCTGGAGACTGTGCCATAGCTGAAAGATCCAGATTTACAATATCACCATTGTGAGAATACATCGTGTAGATTGGCAAAGTTGTAATCTTTGACATATCCAAACTACCCGAATTAGACTTCAATGTCCCACCCCATCTTGCAAGACCTGTCAAACTACGATATTCTAACACATCCTTTAATGCAGATGTATTTCCACCAATATAAACCAAATCGTACTTTCCTAAAACTTCTGATTTATCACACGCAAACTCCTCGGATGACATCTGTACCAAATTAATCTTATCAATTGGTAAGTTTAATGCATCTGCTAATTTTGCCTTAGAGAGCTCCCAGGCATAGTACTCTGTATTTTCAGCTAACTGTTCTTTTGTCTTTCCATTCACGACATTAGCTGGAGCTGTATAATAATTTCCACTTCCATAAATACTTGATGCATTACCACTTCTTGGCTTTGCCTTGCCTACTTCCTGTGCCACAGCTTCATCAATTGGATAGCATGGCTGAATCTCTAACACCGTAAAGGATGAGGAAGAAGAACCTCTACCGCCAATTCCACGATATTTCGATGCATTGATCAAATCTGCAATAACCTTTGCTGTCGCTGCACTCTTTGAAGTCGTAACAACACTAAAGTCAGCTCTTGAAGTTACCATAATATTCTCATATCGTGCAACATACTCTGTTGTTGCTACCATATAAAATAACTTAGAGTAGTTTGTCTCTTTTAAGTCGTCCGGAACTTCAATCGCTGCATCTGTTGATGTTCCCATATCTGCACCATATACAATATGGAGCTTACCATACATTGCTGATGCAAATTTCTTATAGAGATCTGCCGTGATTGTCTGATTATAACAAGAATCTTCAATCACAATCATGTCGTACTGATCAAAATCAACGGATTCTGAATCAGCCAATGTTACAATATCATTCTGTATATAAGTTGGTCTTACACCGACACGGTTATTATAACCATTCTTATAGAAGATTGAATTTGCATCCAGCTTATAATATTTTGATGTAGCAGTATCTGCAATTGCAGAACCATCTGCTGCATACAACCCCGTTGCTGACGGATTTCCTGCTAACAGCGCATCTGTCTTTGTATATGTAGTATTGACGCCAATTGTCAAAATCTTCGCCATAGACATCGGCTGCGCTGAGGATCCATCTGAAGCAGAGGCAGTCGGGTCTGACTCATATACTTCCGTCCATACACCATTTGTCTTCTGTGTCTGACCGTTAATTCCCAGATACAAAGAACCACCTGCATGCTGCAAATACTGATCTGCACTTAAGTTGCTTGCCCACTTGAATGTGTAATAATACTTTTCATTTGGGCCAAATACAGAAGATGCAAGATCTTTCATATTCTTTGATGTCGACGGATCAACGGTTGTTGCATTTGGACTATCAATGACTAAAGGCTTAAAATCGCCAACTGCATATGTATGCAAAAGATCATATAATTTCTCGCTCATGTCATTGTCTTTTGTAAATTTCGATGCAGAATCATTACTTACATAAATGAAATCTGCCTTTGAAATATAAGCAAGATCTGCATCACTTGTTACATTTCCGCCAAAACATTTGTATTCGATACAACCATCTGCCATCGCCTGCTCGATTGTACGGTTTCCATCAATAACATAATCCTTAAAGCCATTGGAACTAACAAATGTCTCTAAGCTTGAAGCAGAAGAAGATGAAATTTCTGCGATATGATAAATCTTATCTACTTCTGGATCTTCTGAATTTGAATTATCGATAATGTAATCGATAATCGTTTTTGTATCCACATTCTGACTTGCATCTGCGATAATTTCGCCATTCTCCAGCAAGCCGTCTTCGTCACCATTTCCAGCGAAGGAGAACGATGCAATTGCAACTGCAATCGCCGCAACGAACATTACAGATAATGCAGATATCAAAATCTTTGTTTTACGTTTCATGTTCTACTTCCCCTCCCTACTTTTTTGGTACTAATACATACGAATTTCTTGGATTCACTCTTCCATTCGTTGTATACGTCATATTAGACTGATTATAGTATATATCCAGCTTAACTGAATTGTTTTTTGCATCAATGTTTGCTGTACATCCCGCAACACCAACGCCTATCGCTCCTAGCTTTGCTTCAACATATGACAAATATGGATTATACAGATGTACAAACTTTGAATTTGAATCTGACATATCCACCTCATCATCTGACATTGTCATGTATGCATATTTTCTGCCATAATACATGTTATTGTTTTCGAAGTAAAAGGTAGAAACTAATGTGTCATTTATGCTGTATACAATTTTGGAATTTTGTTCTGTGCACTGTACCTTTGTTGCTTCCCCTGTCAATGAATTAGTTATTACCTGTTCAGACAAAATGCTTGGGTTTCCACCCGGTACCAGATTCATATCCAACGGAACAGAACTTTCAATTCGCAGATATGATATATATATTGGATCGTCTACATCAATATCCTTAAAACATATTACATCTGCCTTTGAAACTGAATCAGTAATTCCATATAAAGATGGATCTTTTACAAGTGCTTTTGCTGTTGCCTCATCTTTCACATAGAACTTCTTCGCCATTGTTGCACTTGTCTCTTCTCCTACCGTTGCAAAATTCAACTGTTCTGATGCTGTATATCCAACCATCACAATATCATTTGCCTGCATGATAGTGTCTGTAATTAAGCTATATGTTTCCTGAGCCTGTGTTTGTAACTTAACATCCACCTGTTCTTTCCTTGTTTGTGATACGCTCGATCCCATAAAGGAAGAAACTGCTAACATCAAGAACGCAAGCACTGCTATAGCTATAATTAATTCCACCAAGGAGAAGCCGCTGTTTTTATTATCTTTATTCATCTTCACGCCCCTCCTTAATGTAATGTATGGCTTCCATTTTTATTCAAAACCACGGTATTTAACAATGAGTCTTTGCTGTTACGATAAAACTCATACTGACCATCACCATATATACACATGCCTTGACGGTCATAAATTATATATACAGGCTTTTCATCAATTCCGGTAATATCCTGTTCCGTACCAGATGAATCTTTGTACTTCACCTTTACATATGCCGAAAAGCTCTCGCCCTTTCCACTGTTTGCATTCTCTGAATCATCAAATACATAACTGGAATTCAGCGACATATCATTACCATTTCCTATATAATAACCCTTCTTTACATAATACTTACTACCACTTTTATAGACAGCTAATGCAAATTTGTAATCTGGCTGCTGTGTATCCGCTACCACACACATTTTCCCTTTGGCATTTTTCTGTGTTTCAGACAATGCTGTTTCCAATGTAATAGAAGCTTCCTTGGCTTTTGCATTATGCAAAATCGTGATTGTTACCATAGCCGCGCCAGTCATTATTGCAATAATCGCTATAACGATAATCATCTCAATGAGTGTGTAGCCTTTGTTATCCTTCATAAATCTTCTCTTCTCCATAGGCCACCTCTCTATTCCACATTCTTCATCCAGTTTGCGAAGCTTACAACATCTGTATAATCAATCATATCAATTGATTTTGCTTCGGAGGCGTCTGTGGAAGATGCATCCTCTTCCTTTGGCTCATATCCACGGAACAGACTCAATATCAATTTTGAATTATCATCTCCAGTCAGTAAGCATTCACGCAATACTGCTCTACAAATCTCAGCGGAAGAAGCAATTGTTTTTACATTTCCTGCAACATATACTTTACCACCAGCAATAATCACACCTTCAAAATCTGTGACACCATTCTCAGCCGATGTATCAAAGTATACATCTCCCTTTGTGATTACAACGCCTCGTACCTCACCTTTATCTTCCTTCTTTGCCTTGACAACTACATCTGAATTACTTATCCATACAGAGTACCCAGATGCAAGATCCATAACATTTGCGCCCGAATCTGTACCAGAAATATTAGGTGTAATGTTTGTGCTCTCTGTTATCTTCGACATATCCAGGAACTTATTAATTGGTGTGATACTTCCATCGCCAAGATCTTCATCATTGACAACCGCCTTAATATACTGCTTCTCTACTGCATTGTTTGCAAGTGTAACCGAATCTAATGTAGGATCCTGACTATAATGTCCCAGATTCCACTTCATATAGTCATATTCCATTTCCAAATCATTGGAAAGCTGATATGCATCTGTATACTTTGATTCCTTTCCGTTTGCATCTACTGAACCAAGCCAGCTATTTCCCTCATTCATGTCCTTCAGACTATCAGAAGTCAAAAGCTTTGTAAGTGCATCTGTATTGTCTGCTCTGACAATACTAAATGTTGTATCTTTCTTCGTTGTAATTGCACCGCTGGAATAAATACTTACATTTGGATCAAGATCTGCATCCGGAAGAACAATATTTCCAGCATCAAAATCCTCATAATCGCCAATATCTACCAAATATTCTGCAATTACACTATCTGTAAGCCCGGTCTTATTTGTTGCTGCTACATATTTTCTATGCATTTCCAATTCAGCATCATAATCTTCAATAAAGCCTGCAGCAAAATACTGTGCAGACGGGAATTCATCTAACCATGCACTATACTCTGCATTTGTCATCTGTCCTGCCATTACTCTAGCACGATACAGCAATTCCGTCTGAGTGTATGCAGTCTGGAAATCATAATAATAATACTTCTTACCAGATATTTCCTGCAATACACATGGTACCTTACCATCAAACTGATAAGATGGGAAATACTTTTCAAACAAATCACTGCCCTTTAATGCTGGTGGAAGTTCTGCAAGATAATATCCAAGCGACTCCCCTTTGTCATTCTTAGCAAGCTTAGGGATTCCATTATAGGTTACTGGAATATAAGCTTCCTGGTTACTCTTTAATGAAATACTCTCACCCATCTTATAATCGCGGATGGTTGTAGTCTTATTATCATCTGTCCGCAATGCATCTGGCATTTCCGGATTATAATCCGTTGGATGATATGCATATGTATCCTTCACTGTGTTTACAACTGCATCATCTTCTCTTGTCGTTCCATCTACGCTGTTTACATCCTTTGAAAGCTCAATGTATGTACGTCCTGCTAAGAACAATGTTTTTGCCTGTGCCAGATTCAATGTTGACTGCTCACCATTTACGATAATAGCACTACTGTTATAATGCCCGCGATTTTCTGTTTTCTTATTACCTGCTGCATCTGTAACTTCAATCTGGAAGTTTGCGGCATCCACAACTGGTGTAAACTTACGATCATCTTTCTCTGTGCTGTCTCCATAGCCAAAATAGCTACCAGTTAACTGGAAAGAAGATCCTGCAGCATTTACTTCCGTGTCATCTTTTACATACATATTTGCTTTCATAATTGCCTCTGCGCCTTTGTATGTTGTTGTGACAGTACCATCTTTTGCTGTATTATCCTTAACTGTACTATAACCATCTAATACAATATTGTCTGTCCATACCTCAGATTCTGCTGTCTGGCTTCCATTCTTACCATAGACAGAAAGAGATCCCTTATCCATAACTGCCATTGTACCTGGTACAATAACCGTATCTGCCATAATAGATACCTGAGAACCATTTACATAGAATCCTGAGTATTTACTCTTAATTGTTGCACCATCATAATAATCGTTTCTTCCTGCAACCTCCGTTTGATTGTTCTGTGTTGCATAATTATTATAATAGGTATATGTACTTGAAGTTTTCTCTCCCTTGGCACTCTTTGATGTTACACTGCCATGCTGATATAATTCTGCAATATTAACATTTTCTCCATCTTCCTGTTCAATCTCATAAGTGTCGGATGTGGTAAGCTTTTTACTATCATCACTTACATCTTCATCCCATGTGCTTTCGTTATACTGCTTATTATAATAATCAGAAGCAGCATATACATTACCAGCAATGGTAAGCGGAACTGTTGGCTGATCAACCTCAACACCCATATCCGCTACTAAAGCATACTTGAAAATGTTAGGATCTGTATCATTCATAGAATCGAACAATACTGCAAAATCAGGATTGCCAATTACGATATCTGTTGTGATGCTCTGTGTAAACACACCATTTGCAGATGAACGATTGTATTCCTGCGTACGGCTTAACTTCAGATTCTTAATGATCTTACCAACCTTATTATTGTTTTCATCTTCATAATCTACAACCTGTATCCGGCTCGCATCCAATTTTACCGAATCATTTGTGATATAAGATGTCAACTTTACTGCCAAATCATCCAAGCTTACTTTAAAGAATGGATTATTCTGCAGCTGACGGTAGAACTCTTTTGAGAACATCTCCTGAGCCTCGTCCTGTGTTTTCGTCACATAACGTCCCTTAATCAGATCATACTCAACCATATTCTCTACCGTATAAACATATGCATCCTGCAAGTCTTCCACTGTCTGTGAACCCACACCTGCATAAATTTCATTTAACGCCTGCTCAACATAATAGAAATTATCCCGGTCATTCAGCTCCTGTAGTTTTAACCGATAAGACTGAACTGCAGCTGCTAACAACGCTCCAACAATAATTCCAATAAACGCAACAGAAACGACTACCATTACAATACTGGAGCCGGCATTACTTTTTAGTTTTTTCAACAGTTTTTTGAATTTTTTCAACTAATTAGCCCCCTTTGCTCCAGATAACCGAACTGTATTCAAACTCTCCTTGTCCGGTGTTAATTTTACTGTAACTGTGTATAATCTTTCTGATTCTCGTGTATCTTCACTAAGCATATACAGAACCTTCATATCTCCAGTCGTTGTTGTTCCATCGGAAGATACTGTATTTGTAACATAAGAATTACCCAATGCATATTTGAGATAAACCGCATCCACTTCATTTTCTACGGAACTTCTTGATTCTTTCTCTCCCTTTACATAATCAAACACTCCTGAAAATGCATCTGACTGGAACTGAGAATCATTATCTCCATCATAATAACCATTTGTATCAAGATTTGTAAAGATGTATATACGTTTGTAGCCATCTGGATTTGTTGCCTTACCAGTGCTATCAAGTTCTACAGATGTATTGTTATTCTTACTTGCAAGATGTATCGTAACTTTTCTTGTCTGTGTTGAATCAGTATAGTATGTATAATATTCTGCTTTCTTATCAGGAACTCCATCTCCATCTGAATCTATCGTATAATAATCATCCAAGCTTGCCTTGGCATTCTGCTGATCCTTATACGGTTTATAGAGATACAGTTTGCTCTCATCTACATTGTTATCAAATAAGATATAATCATCACTCTGATATACCGCATTCTCAGTATTTGCGCCAGAAATACAATACGGCTGGTATTCAAAATAAATTTCCGGTGCCTGCTTTGTATAGAATTTCTGACTGAAAACTGTATAACTTACCATATCATGATAGGAACTCGTCGCAGCACCATCAACAATCAAGCTATATGTATAATCATAATATACATCCGCTTTTACAATATAGTAATCTTTTCCTGTTGAAGCATCTGTTGCCTTATCCGTATATATCTTGATTAATCTCTTTGAATTGTTCATACTATCCTGCGACAATATTGACTCATTATCAACATTCAGCAATGCCTGCTGCCATGATTCATAATCCAATTCACGAAGATGATCCATTGCTTTGGAGAACAAAGCCGAAAATGCTTCTGAGTCAAAGCTGGATGTACCGCCCAATATAAGCGCAACCGTATTCTTATCAAGATCATGCATATTACCCAGATTTACATCATTCGGATTTTGTACATAACTTACTGCCGATCCATCGGAATTGGTATCTGTACATACAACTGCTGATACATAACCTTCATCATTATACTTTACAATCGAACCTTCATTGGTGAGTTCAAACCCTTCGCCAAAGGCTGCCAATTCTGTGCTTGTCAGATTATATGCAACTTTATAATGTTTTGGTGCACTCTCTCCACCATACGCACGTACTTTATTTGACAAGTCATCGAGTACTACAACATTTGAATACTTATCTCTCTTAGCTCCAATCTCGCTTTCCGGTAACTGATATTCATATGCAGAATATGTAAGATCCGTTGCGATTTCATTTGCCGATGTATCATACATGGTAACTGAAAGATCTGCATGTATCGTAGGATCTCCATATCGATCATTCAAGTCTTCTTTTGAAACCGTCTGGAATTCCTCCATCTCACTACCAGCCATCTCATTTACCTCCTGGAGAGCTTTTGCCTTCCGGCTTGTCTCCAGGGTATTGGCAAATTGTTTTAAAATCGGAGTTAAAAGGACTGACAATATGGCAACAGCTATGACGATTTCAATCAAAGTGAAACCTTTATTATTTGTTTTTGCCATAAATCCTCACCCTCTCTTAGTATACCTTAACAGTACCTGTCTTGCTGCCTAAGGCAAATCTAGGAGCGCTCTTGTCATCGTCTGCAACCTTCACATAAACCGGAACATCTGTTGAGTTGCTTACACTCAATGTAATTCCATTCTTGTCATCATTATCTACACGAGCAGATGACTCAACATAAATTGTTAAATCCTTATCTGTCAGCTCAAATGAGTAAGAATCGCTGCCCATTGCAACCTCGACCATTTTCTTACCATCCTCATCTGTAATTGTAAGTGTAACCTTCTCTACATCGTTTGCTGTTGAGCTTACCTTGTTGCTTCCTGCACTTACAATAATACCATCTGAGCTGTCTCCATTTGCATTGTTCAAACCAATCAGGATATCATGATCACTCGCGATATCTTCACCCTGACCTGCATCATGGCTGGAAGTCTGTACAGATGCTGCACCAGGACCTCCAAGGAAGATATTCGATACACCTTCTGGTACATCTACATCCACACTATCTGCTTCACGTCCACCACCTGTTATGCAATATGCATTCAAAGAAATGCTTCCTGAATATACATCATCCTGTGAATTATATGCAATGTTGAAAGAAGAAATATTCATTCTATACTTATATCCCATAATATAATCAATGAAATCCTTCAAGCCTTCATATGATCCTGTATATGTAATAGGAAATGCTGCTGACATACACTGATAATCACCAGATGCAACAGTCGTTGTATCTTCATCTGTTGCTTCTTCTGTATCGCTTGTATCATTAGACGCACTTGCTGCTGCACTTAAACTGTAGAATGTCTCAGGCTGTCCAAGGCCAACAGAGTTTACACCAAACTGTAAATTCCCCTCATCCTTTTCAACACCTTTGATGAACATAACAGAAATTTCCTGATCCAATGTTGCAGGGAAATATGCCAGTCTGTCAGCAAAAAGCTTTTCATATTCAGCAGTCTTTTCCTCATACATGTCACGATCTTTCTGTTTTGCATTTAATTCATCATAGCGAGCCTGTAATGTGTCTACCTCTGACTGAATTGAATCTGCAGTGCTCATATTATCCTTAAATACATACAGATATGTAAGGCCTAAAATTGCAACTGCCACGATAAATAAAATAATTTTAATATTACTTTTGCTTAATTTCATACTCTGCTCCCTCCCTTACTCAGCTTCTGCTTCTGTCGTTTCAGTATCCCCGGCATCATCAGTTGAAGCTTCAGGGTTTTCCATCATCGGTACATAGTTGACTGTGACAGTAAATTCATATGTGATTTCTCCATCTGTATCCTTCTTTGAAATGCTTGCTACATACGCATTGTCTACACAATCAATTGTCTTCAGCTGCATAATAAAATCTGCAATTGCATCATAGCTTGTTGATACACATGGCATTGATACACCGTTGTTATCAGATGAGAATGATGATACGACTATACTTGTAGGAATCTTACTCTCTAATTCTGAGATAAACTGTCTTGCATTTTCGTTCAACTGGTATGTTGTATAGTACATAGACTCCATGTCTGTATACTTTGCTTCAGCTGCATCATATGCATCGATAATATCTTCAATATCACTGATTCTTGCAATATCTGACTCTAACTGATCTCGTTTTTCAGTCACAGTATTCTTCTTATTAATAGAATAGAACGCCATGCCAGCTGCACCAATTGCAGCAACTGCGATCAATGCAATAAATGGAGCCAGACTTCCCTCTGCCTTTGTTGCGGATGCTGCTACATCTGCAAGTTCAAATCCCATTGGAGCAAACGCTGCTCCGATTGGAGTAACAAGATATACTGGATTGTATACTTTCAAGTCGATACTTGGATCAAACTTGATATTGTACAATGTATCCATAATTCGTGTGCTGACATTCAACTGTACCTTAAAGAGTCCGTCAATACCGCGAATCAACGCACCATCGCCAGTCAGGAATACATCCTCAATTGGCTTGTCCGGGTTCTTTGATGCATAGAAGTCCATAACACGTCCAATGTTGTTAATCAAATAACGGAATGCACCAGTTACTTCGTTATCATCAAAATCTACAGTGATCAAACGATCGTTCTGGAGCAATGTCATAGCGGTTGTTGCATCAACGCCCTTGTCATCCATGACTACATTTACAACAGAGTTTGTACCATATGGAACCGTTCTCTGTAACAGCAGGTTATCGCCCTGTACAATATTCAATACTGTACTCTCGCTACCTAACTGGATAACCATGGTTGTTGTGTTCTGATTTGTCTGTGTTTTAATAAGCTGGAGCATTGCATTACCGATATAATCCAGTGCAACAACATTCAATCCAGCCATCTGACCTAAGTCATAATAAGACTTTACCATATGCTCCGGTGCTGCGACTGCCAGTACGCGAAGCTGCTTGTTATTCTCTTCATCTGTTACAGTCTCAAGCACAGAATGAGAAACAACATAATCTTCTATATTTACAGGGAAATACTCGGATGAGTTTGAATTGATAATTCCTCTGATCTTTTTCTCTGGAACAAACGGTATCATAACCTCTCTGTTTACAATCTTTGTCGATGAAAGAACGAAGATCGCATTCTTATTATTAATACCGCGAGCCATCAACTGCTGTGTAATTGCCTCTGCAATCTTCTCTGGCTCCTTTAATACACCATCTTCATAGGAATCTTCTGGTGTTTCAAAAATGATGATATTATGAATCATCGTCTGCTTTTTTGCTGAAGCAGTCAGCTCAATAATTGTAATACTTTCGTTTGTGATATCAATCGATAACACTTTATTGCTTTTTGCCATTCGTTATAGCCTCCCTCGCTAATCAGTGATTTTATATGTAGGACTTTCGTCCATATACTTATAGGTACCAGCTCACGAGCTGTTCACCCCATATCATTGCTATAAATATACCCATAGATAAATATGGGCCAAAAGCCAGCTTTCTGCCAGCTTTCTTAACAGCCATTCGTATGAGATGTACCACCGTTCCGATGATACACGCCATGATAAATGCTACCGTAATTAGTTTCCAGCCCATCAGTAAGCCGGTTGCCGCCATAAGCTTTATGTCACCGTGTCCTATGCCTCTCCCCTTTGTAACAAGATTAATGAGAAGTAAAAAAACGCTGACAGCAAACAAACCGATTACATACTGACTCCAATTACTTATATCTGTAAAGAGTCTAACCAGTCCCAAAATTAGTATAAAAATATTGAATCCCAAGGGGATTTCCTGTGTACGCCAATCTATGACGCTTAACGCTAGTAAGGCAGAAGCACACAGGCAATAAAGGAACGTTTCCAATGTGATTCCTTTTGCGAGGAAGACAACCACATATATGATTCCATTTGCAGCCTCCACAATCGGGTACTGTACTGAAATATGTGCCTTACAATGCCTGCACTTTCCACCTAAAAATAAATAACTAAATAAAGGTATGAGTTCATACCAGGATAAGGTATGCCCACATGTCATACAATGAGACCGTTTTAAGGTTATGCTTTCTTTTATCGGAAGTCTTAAAATTAAAACATTGACAAAACTACCGATTACAATTCCATATAACGCAAAAAAAATGCTAAATACTATTGTTACTAACATCGTCCTAACCTTTCCGTCTCATTTTTAACAGATTCCACCCGATCATTCGAGTGGAATCTGTTTTTGTGATTTAATCACATATTTTACTGATATGCTGCACAGCACTCTGGGCTGATGATGTATGCAGAATCATACTCAGCAACCTTTGCTCCAGATGGTGTAGCTGAAGGAGCTGTATCGGAACCGATCATTACATATACTGTACCCTTTGCAGTGATTGCTGCATAGAACTTCTCCGGCTTAACTGTACATGCTGCTGCGCTATCATCTTTGTTAGCCTTTGTGTACTTAAGCTTTGGAATCTTCTCGCCAATGTTTGTACCAATTTCTGTCAATGCCAAAGTTCCAACATCTGCAACGCTAACACCTGTAGTAGGCTCTGTACAACCTGAAATTGTCATTGCATCGTTAGACATTGTTGCTGTTGATGTAGATTCTCCTGGATTAAATGTGATGAGTGTAAAATTAGCATCATCATCACCGCAGTTTGTCAAGAATGCATATACATCCTCATTACCAAGTGCAGTCTCAACTGCTGTCTTAATTGTCTTACATGAGCTAACATCGTTAGACTTTCTTGACTTATCAATGTAACGAATCAATGCAGGAGCGATTGCACCAGCAAGGATTGCCATGATAGCAATAACGATAATCAACTCTACGAGTGAGAAACCTTTGTTGTTTGTTTTCTTCATAAATTTACTCTCCTTTTCTTTATATAGTTTTTTCTATGATAAAACCGAAGTCCTCGCCCAACGGTTTGTATCCAATTTCACTTTAATAACTATCAACTGCGTCGTACATGCTGAGCATTGGACTGTAGATAGCCATTACAATACCACCGACAACAACACCCATGATTACGATGATGAGTGGTTCCATTGCTGCTGTAAGTGCATCTGTTGCATCATTTACTTCCATCTCGTAGTAATCTGCAACCTTGTCCATCATATCTTCGATATTACCAGTTTCCTCACCAATCTTTGTCATCTGAGGAAGCATCGGTGGGAAGATTCCACAATCGCGAAGTGGTTTGGAAAGCGGAACACCTTTTGCAATCTGTGTCTTCGCATCCAAAAGTGCTTCCCGAATGATCCGGTTATTGATCATCTTTGCGACCTGCTCCACTGCATCGATCAAACTGATACCAGAAGCCATCAAAGTTGCCATCGTACGAGAGAATGTTGCTGCGGCTGACTTAATCGTCAGATTACCAAACAATGGGAATTTAATGCCAATCTTTGCATACATCAATGATCCAGGTTCTGTCTTGCCAAATGCTTTCAAGCCAAATACGATCGCTGCAACAATAATCACCAAGATATACCACTTATGCTGCAAGAAGTTACTTAAGTTTACAAGCATCTGTGTAGCCGCCGGAAGTTCTGATCCCAAATCGTCAAACATCTGTGAAAACTGTGGGATAACGCCAACCAGTAACACTGCTACAACCGCTACAACGACAATCAAGATAACGATTGGATATGTAACTGCACCTTTCACCTTTGAATGCAGTGCATTTGCTGTCTCAAAGTGTGTTGTCAGACGATCAAAACAGATTTCCAGATTACCGGACATCTCACCAGCCGCTGTCATGTTGATCATAATCGGTGGGAATACCTTTGGATTCAATTTGAATGCATCCGCCAGTGTACCACCCTTTTGCACATACGACTGAGCTTCCTGTAATGCGCGTTTCAAAGTTTTGTTTTCCAGCTGTTCTGACATCATTTCCAACGCACTGATAATCGTAACACCTGCATTCAGAACTGCCGAGAACTGCTTACAGAACACTGCCAAATCTTTGTCTTTGACTTTCTTGCCGCCTCCCTTTTTTCCGGCGCCCTGTTCTTTTATATCCTGGACAATCAGTCCTTCGGACTTCAGCTTTTCTTTTGCCTTGTCAAGGTTAATCGCCTCTATCGAGCCTTTTTTCGCCTTGCCGTTTTTGTCCATGGCTTTGTAATTGTATTGTGCCATTTTAACTCCTCCGACCTCTTATTTTTCTAAAAAATGAACATTTTATGAACAATTTATATACTGATACTACTCTATTTGATAGTTTTTTGCAATAAAGTTCAATAAAATAATTTAATTTTGTGAAACTTGCACAAATGTTACATCTGTTTCTTCATTGCAACCTGATCCTGTGCATACACAAGTGCCATATCTCTGGATATAGTTCCACTCTTATACAAATCCAGGATGTAATCATCCAATGTAATCATACCCTGTGCACGGCTTGTCTGAATCGTAGACTGGATCTGATGGTTCTTCTGCTCACGAATCAAGCTTCGGATTGCCGGGCTGGCAAGCATAACCTCGAACGCTGCCACTCGTCCATGCCCATCTGCTGTCGGAATCAGTGCCTGTGAGATAACCCCTTCCAGAATCATCGCTAACTGGATACGTGTCTGCTGCTGCTGATGTGTTGGGAACACGTCGATGATACGGTCGATCGTAGATGCCGCACCAATTGTATGCAGTGTGGAGAATACCAGGTGTCCAGTCTCAGCAGCCGTAATCGCTGTAGAGATTGTCTCCAGGTCACGCATCTCTCCTACGAGGATGATATCCGGATCCTCACGGAGGGCTGCACGAAGTGCATTTGCATAAGAGAGTGTATCCATACCAACTTCTCGCTGGTTTACAACTGATTTTTTATGTTTGTGGATATACTCGATTGGATCTTCCAGTGTAATGATGTGATCGGTCAGGTTTTCATTTGCTTTATTGATAATAGAAGCAAGTGTTGTCGACTTACCGGAACCGGTTGGTCCTGTTACAAGCACCAAGCCTCTTTTCTTCTTATACAACTGTACAACTGCTTCTGGAATTCCTAACTGATCCGGTCTAGGAATAATGGTATCGACCTTTCTGTAAGCAGCCGCCATATTTCCACGATCCATAAATACGTTTACACGGAATCGACCAGTTTCTGGAGATGCGAAGGAAAAATCGACCTCTCCTCGTTCCTTTAAGATCTGCTTATGACGATCATGCATCGTCGAACCAATTGCTTCTGCTGCATCTGCCGGTGTCATTGCCGGAAGTTCTACCTCTGTCAACCGACCGTTGATACGAAGTTTCGGCGGGATACCTACCGCAATATGGATATCGGATGCATTCTGTTCTACGGCGAATGCCAGAAGTTCTTTCATGTCTATCATGTTCTTTTCTCTCCCTCTTTTACATTATAGTTTTAATATTCATCACCCGTCTCATATGTGATTTTCTTCATCTCACTAATCGACGTAATACCATTCAGTACATGCTGTGCTGCACCCATCTTCAAGGTCAGCATACCTTCTTTTAATGCCTGTTTCTCAATAACATCTGCCGTAGCGCCCTTAGAAATAACCGCCTGCAATTCCTTGGATACCGGCATCATCTCATATACACCAATTCGTCCTGCATAACCAGTATCTCCGCAAAGCGGGCATCCAACCGGCTCATAGATAATGACATCATCATCCATATCCTCTGGCTTGACGCCAAGAATCTTCTTTTCTTCCGGTTCTGCTAATCTTGCCTGTTTGCAAGAGCTACAAAGTCTACGAACAAGTCGCTGTGCGATAACACCCACCAACGCATCGCCCGCTACATAAGGCTCAATACCCATATCGATGATACGTGTAACCGTAGATGCGGCTGAGTTTGTATGCAGTGTGGATACTACCAAATGTCCGGTGATAGCCGCCTGAACAGCAATCTGTGCAGTCTCACTGTCTCGAATCTCTCCGATCATAATAATATCCGGATCCTGACGGAGGATAGATCGAAGGGCTGCCGCGAAAGTCATCTCTGCTTTTACATTTACCTGAACCTGATTGATACCGTCGATATTTGCCTCGACAGGATCTTCTACCGTGATAATATTTACATCTTCGGTATTTAACTCACTCAATGATGTATACAGTGTAGTTGATTTACCGGAACCGGTTGGTCCTGTTACAAGGATGATTCCATGTGGGTTACTCAGGATACCATCAAATACCTTTAATTCCTTTGGTCCAAATCCAAGCGCGCTCTTCGGTTTCGTCAGACCGTCCTTGGAAGTAAGTCTCATAACGGTTTTCTCACCATATACAGTTGGAAGGATAGATACACGGACATCGTACTCTCTCCGGTCAACCATAATTGTGATACGACCATCCTGTGGTTTACGTTTCTCTGCGATATCCATACCGCCGATGATCTTGATACGGGCACTGATACCTGCCAGAAGTCCAATATCGTAGGTCATAACATGCTTCAACGCACCATCAATACGGTAACGAACTCGAACGCTACTCGAACGCTACTCTCCAGCGGTTCGATATGTATATCGGAAGCTCTCTGTCTGACACCACCCTCGATAATCTGTTTTACCAGAAGTACGATTGGAGAATTCTCGATATCTTCATTCAGCGCCTCTTCATCCGCATCATTGACGCCGTTCTCCTGCATCTCCTTACGGTACTGTTCAGCAGCCTCCATCGCCTGTGCATTACCATAATATTTACCAATTGCCTCCATGACATCATCTTCCATGGCAAGCAATGGTTCTACCTGTGTATTCGTCGCAATACCAATATCATCGATAGCATTTAAATCCATTGGATCTACCATTGCCACTCGCAGGATATTCGGATTATTCTCATCATACCCAATCGGGATTGCCTTGTATTTGTTGACCAGGTTTTCCGGTACCTGTTTCAACAAATCTTCATCCAACTTGCAGGCTTTCAGCTCGATGTAATCAATTCCCATCTGTGTCGTCAATACTGTGATCAACAGTTCCTGGCTGATAAAGCCAAGCTCCATGATTACATTACCGATACGTCCACCATTTTCCTTCTGATAGGCAAGTGCCTCCTGAAGCTCTTCTTCCGTAATAGCCCCCGCTTCAACAAGCAAATCACCTATACGAATCTTTTTTCTTCCTCCAGTTATTCGCATAGCAATACCCTCTCATAAATTTTATAGTATGTATAATTATAGCATAGCCTATTTGAAAAAAAAAGCAATTTTTTGATATCTGTTTAAATCTGTCTAAGTCGTTTATTTTACATAACATTATGGTTCTTCAAGATTTTCATTTATCCAAGCCTACACCTTATCCAGCATATACGGAATAAAGCATATAGCAAAGTCATACATTCCATGAATCGCTGCTACCATAATATAATTGCACTTATTCCATTTATTGTATAATAGCGTGTATATAGCCCCGACGCAAAACGCAAATACCGCGTTTGATATATTATGTTGAAATAAGTGTGATAGTCCAAATAAAACGTTTGCTAAAATCGGAGCTATCCATTTTGCCTTATCTGTTACACTTTCCAAGCTTTCTTTAAATGCCACTCTATAAATGAGTTCTTCTGCAGGTCCAACCGAAAAAACGTAATATATAAAAAAGAAGACTATTGTCCACATATTATTGGTATAAAATCTTCCCACTGTTATTCCCATTTGATTTGCAATCACAAGCCACAAACAAGAAAGTGCTACTCCAATTACTATACCAATTCCAAAATCAAGAATCCATTTTTTATTAACTAATTGAACTCTTTGTTTAATACAATAAACAATAGATGGGACTGCTATCAGCCACGGAACTACTATTAACGATATTCTATATAAATGCATATTCCAAATATAGTCAGGCAGCCCCATCAGCACAGCCGATAATATAAATGTAAACAAAAACAACCGAACAAGTTGAAAAACTTCTTTTTCTTTTTTTAGATGTATCTGCACATCGTGTTTTAAATGAAACATAACCCTCTCCTTCCCAAACCATTAGAATCATCATACCATCTTTTTCCATCTTGGAAAAGCACTATTTTCCATCATTCGTCATAGTATATACAAAGAGGGATAGCGAGGCAGCCATGCAGACTTTTCATCACCCGCTCTCTCCCGAAGAGGAATCGCATTATCTGCAAAAAGCAAAGGCGGGCGATCTATCCGCGCGCAATATCCTTGTAGAATACAATCTGCGTCTCGTCGCGCATATCGTCAAGAAATATCAGACTGGA
>OICR01000255.1_pt1 | contig 25365 bp, 20 predicted proteins | sample 1581321 | NCBI WGS metagenome assembly OICR01 (sample SAMEA3882557, study PRJEB24775) | human gut metagenome | biome: human-associated habitat; feature: intestine environment; material: feces | place: Netherlands | collected 2009/2010
GTCATTTTCATCATAATCAGAAAACCAAGCACAACGGGAACAAGGCTTAAAAGCCCTAACCGCCAGTCAAAAGCAAGCAACAGGAAAAGTAGCCCTATAGGGGTGGCAATCGCCCCCGCTTTGTCGGGAAGCCTGTGTGCAAGATACGTTTCCGTAGCAGCACTGGAACCGTTTACTATTCTCCGCAGCTTTCCACTTCCATACTTCTCCGTTACTCCGAGCGGCAATGCTGCAATATGGCGCATAAGCTCTTTTCGGATATTAGCGGCAACCCGGAACGCGCTCAAATGCGAACACATCAAAGCGGCTATGTAAACAACAATAGAGATAACTGCAAACAATACGGCAGACCAACCGTAGCCTGTGACATTCTCCGCCTGTGAGAAGTCCGGGGAAACCTCCAGTATGTCGTGAATAATACACCATATATACCAAAAAGGTACAAGAGCCAACAGTGCACTCATTACAGACAGTACCCAAGAAAGATAGGTCAATATCTTATGCCCTCCGGCATAACCCATCAGTCTTGATAGATTTGACTGTTTTTTCATTGATAAAACCTCCTTGAAAATTTTTTATGATACGAGAACAAAATGAACGTCCTCCAATATCCTCATTTCAGTTAGTGTTGCCCTTGTGAAGTTAGCAGTAACTAACCTGTGTATAAAAATTATAGGGCAGATTGCCCTAACGAATTTATTCATTTTTATTGCCCCATAATTTTCATCCACCCGGCGGTATAGAAATCTCTCATTTCTTTCAAATAGTGCTTTGCTTCTTCAAGAGGCATTTCATGTATAATCAGCTCAAAAAATGTATTAAACATTCCTGTAATCAAGATATGCTCCAACCGTTCATCAATGGGGGGAGCAGGTCTGCCTATCTTTTCAAGAACTGCTAAATAATCATGTGTTCCTTTTGTTTCTATTTCCACCATTTCATCAATCAATTTTGAAAAACGTGTTCCCTCCGAACAGCAAAGTATGAGCTTAAATTCATTCAAGTGTTCATAGGCATACAAGAGCATTTCATACATACATTCGCCGGAAGTAGAAGTAAGATTGTTAGGTTGTTCTTCTGGCGGAATTTCAGCAAATTCTTTTTGAGCCTTGCAAAATCGTTCCAGTAAAAAATTGTAGTGTTCGCCTACCAATGCTTCAAACAAGTCCTCTTTACTATCATAATAGCCATATAAAGCCCCTGTGGTTACGCCTGCTTTTTTAGCAATATTTCGTAATGAAGCAGATGTGAAGCCTTTTTCAAGAAATTCCTGTATAGCAGCCGATAAAATCATCTGCAATGTCGTTTTTTCTTCGTTGCTCATTTTTAATCCTCTTTTTATAACACTGTTATATAACATCGTTATAATAGCACCTCGCAAAAACTTTGTCAATCCCCCAATATTATTTTCCACTATCCAAATATCATTTTCTGTCTGCTCAGAGATGTAAATTTCATTATCTTTTTGTTTGAAAAGGTGTTAAATGACCGTCTTTCAGTTAACACCCCTTGAAAGTGCGTTTACCCCCCCCATATATTCTAGGACTTTCGCCTGTTTCGTCCATTTGCCCTCGTAAATTGTGCCCCTTGTTAGATAACGGGGACTTTGAATGGCTTGCAAGCATGATGGGATTACTTCGCCAGTTGCTGAAATTGTGAGCGTATCCGTTAAGTATATCAGGTAAAATTTAAAAATTGTTTTACTTTCGAGCAACCACACAAAGCCAGCCTTTAGCATTTTTGTTCGTTTCTATATGCGTAAATCCTGCTTTTTCCAAAGAATATTTAATCTCTTTGGAAGTATAAATTTTCATTCCTTTTATAATCTCTGTCCATTTTTTATCTTTGTCATTTTCGCCATTTGACTCATTACAAACCATAAAAATTCCACCTTTTTTTAGCACTCTATATATCTGGCTAAAACTTTGGTCAATATCAGACCAAAAATATATTGTTTCAAAAGCAGTTGCTAAGTCAAAGGTTTCATTGGCAAAAGGAAGTTCCTGCACATTTCCTTGCAGAATTTCACAATGCTTTCTTTCTACTGCAAATTTATTAACTTTTTTTGATTTTCTAACACTAACCTCTGAATAATCAATGCCAAAAACTTTACCCTTTGGACTTTTTTCTAATAGTTTTTTTATATTTGCACCACCACCGCAACCAACGTCTAATGATATATCGTTCTTATTAATTTTTATATGCTTCAATCCCCATTCTGCCATAGGAGAATGACCTATATTCATCATATTAACCATAAGGCATCCGCCAAGTCCTTTAGGTTTACAAGTGTTTTGAAAAAAAGACATAATTACACCTCTCCTTACATCAATCAAGTTAGCTTTGACTAATTCATTCTATCATTATTATAAAATTCGTGCAATAAAGTCTTAAAATAATTGCAGAAATGAGATAGTGTATTTACGCAGGTTTTCTCAATTTAGTATCTGTTTTCAAGTCAAAGAGGGTAGACAAAAAATATTATCTGCCTACCCTCTTTTTCATCTTATAAGCGTTACATTACTATGCGTAGATAATTTCTGCATTGACGATTTCTCTTGCTCTTGCCTGTATCTCGTTTATTCTGCCAACCCACAACATCGGGCGTTCTGTTTTGAGCTGTTCAGTAACGCCCTCCTTATCAGCCATTTGCTCAACCAATCGAAACATCATCTCCGTTGCCTGTTCGTCAATATCAGCAAGATAACTGTTCAATCTGCCACTTGTGAGTAGCGTGATGTAAACTGCTTTCTTGCATTCCTGTAAATAGCGTTTGTGTCGCTGTCCCCATAAGCCGATAGGCTTGTTTTCTTTTTCGGTTGGTAAAGTAAGGCAAGGAATATAATAATCCCCCTGCAATTCATACCAAAGTCCGTTGCTTTCATCGTAAATATATTTCTCCATAGTGTTATCCTCCAAAATAATCTATTCGCACATACATCACAGTTCTCCGATTGCCACACTTTGTTATATCTTGTTATGAGATTTTCTTGCCCTTGTATTTGCCCTTATGAGCAATGAGGGAAAGAGTAAACTTGTGTGTAACCGTATAAAGAGATAAGGCGAACACATTGCGATAAATCCTTTATTTTCAAGGCTTTCGGAGGATTTTATTAAAACTCTATGAGGTGCGATAAACACCTGTGAAATTATGAATTTCTAATTTTGATTTGTCAATCGGCTTTAAAAGAAACCTGAATGTGTTTACTTCAAATGCGTCAATCATAAAGTGAGGATATGATGTCAGGAAAATTATGCACGAAAGTACATTTCGCTTTCTAAGCTCTTTTGCAACAGTCAGACCGTCCGTATTGCCTAGCTGATAATCAAGCACAATTATGTCGTAATCTATTTCTGAATTTAAAAGCCTCTCTCCGCTCTGAAATTCATCAATTTCTATAATTATACGATTTTCTTTTGCATATGTCAAAAGCAGGTTTTTTAGCTTTTCGGTTATGAACTTATCATCGTCACATAAAGCTGCAAGCACATTTTCACCCTCTTACTCTCAAAATAGAATATCTTGCTCCAAACTGTATTTATTTTGCTCTTTTTATTTGTTATTGTAGCTTCATACAACAGAATAAAGGGGGAGAAAAAAGTGTTTGATACTATCTTCAGATGGCTTTTCGGCTGGCTCTAATACCTGAAAAATAAAAGGCGATCATTAAGATTGCTTTTTATTTTAAAAGTAAAATCCACTCCCAAAAAACATCTTTTCACTCCCATTGTATAGTAAATTATAATATTAGTGTCTTATGTTGTCAACTACGGATTCCGTGGCAAATCAATATTTTATAAAATTTTATATGCTTTAATTAACTCTCAAAATTATTTACTCCTTAAAACGATGATTTTACTCCAATTGCTATTGAAATTAGTGTACGATTTGTTGTAAAATAGTTATGTCATGTTGTGACGAATTTTGTAGTTTCAATATGACACAATAAGTGGTAAGGAGATATCATCTAATTCTAAATTTATAAAGGAATATAGGAAGGTTGTCTTGTGGACAATGTTGGTAAAGGTGAGTATTATTTTTACTTTGTAAAAGCTAGGGATGGTGTATCAGTTAAGTCTAAAAATGTTGTTATGAAGGGATATTGATTTATGATAACCGGTGAACTTGCTATAATGATTGGTTTAATAGCAATTATTTTTACTGTAATAATTGGTTTATTTTTTAAAATTGGATTAAAAAAGACTGCTATGATTTGCGTATTTATCGCTTACCTTACAGCGGTAGCATGGATAGTTTTCTTCCCGATACTGTATGATGAACCTGTTGTGTACGGTAACGGCTATACCTGGTACAATCTTGTGCCGTTTGCTACAATTGCTGAAACAGTTAGCGGCGGTTTTGGTGTAACAGCATTTTTACAGATTTTCGGCAACATACTTTTGTCTGTTCCGTTTGGATTTTTCGTTATGATTTGGATGAAAAAGCCTAAGCTTTGGAAGATGTTTGTATTTGCATTCGCATTTACAATTATAATTGAGCTTTCTCAAATGTTTATCGGTTTTGCAATCAACAATATGTACCGCAATGTTGACATTGACGATATAATTCTAAATGCAACAGGTGCATTTATCGGATTCGGCTTGTACAAGATTCTTCCGCAAAATTTAAAACAAAAGCTTACCGCATAATTTAATGTATAATTAAGTAATTAAGACTCTGTTCTGCGTGAACAGAGCTTTTTCTTTTGCAAATTTAACTCAAAAAATCCTTTTACTTCCAAAAACTGCCCTTTTACTCCAAAGTATATTTATTTTTGACTTTGAATATTTAAAATGTAGGCAGAGGTTATTATTGAAATCTTGTTTATCAATTCAACAGTAAGTGCATAATTTGATAAGCATTTAACTTTACCGTCCTTGTCCTGTTTTTTGCAGAGCAGGGGCGGTGCTTTTTATGCTTGCCGTTATTATAGAATAAAAAACAGCGGACAGTCCATTGATTCGGAATGTCCGCTGTTGTGCCTTTTATTATGACTTGATGTTGTATTATTAATCGAAGAAGCCAAGACCTCTTAATGCGTTGATGAATCGTTTCATATAGTCAAGCGAGGTAACGGGCCACACAAATCCCATTCTGTAAAGAACCTGCATTGTGTATGCGTTGTTCTTGCCGACTGTAAATGTCTTTTGACCGTGAGCCATATTCTGATATGCAATCATACTTGAAAGAATCTTTGCTTTTTCGGGATCCTGCTCGGCTCTGTCAAGTGCAATCATATATTCCTCATACTCTGCACCCTGTGAATGAAGTCCGATTTTGTTCATTTCGGTGTAGAGGTCACCCATAATGAGAGTATGGTTGTTGAATGGGTGGAACACGGTGCAGTCTTTCGGGGCCTGTGCAAGCAGAAGAATTGCCTTTGCCACAAAATCAATCGGAGAAAGCTCAAACGGCATTTCCATTGCTTCGTAAGGATATTTGCCGATAAGGAGCGTAGATTTGAGTCTGCCCATAAATGTGTTGGTGGTAAAATTAATCTGATATTCACCATCGCTGTTTCTTGCGGCAAGTGTGCCTACACGCATAATCTTTGCGTTAAAGCCCTTTGAAACCTCTTCAAGAATCGCCCTTTCCGCAAGGAACTTTGACAGGGTGTACTTTGAACCCTCATGCTGACCAAAGTAAAGTTGATTTTCTTTGAGCTTGTCAACAGAACCTTGTTCTCCCACAAACATACCGCCTACGCTCATTGTTGACACATGAACAAGCCTTGCATTAGCCTTTTTGCAGAAGTCAAGCACATTGAGAGTACCGTAAAGGTTTACATCTTCAATGTCTGTACCCTTTGAGAAGTGCTTAACATTTGCGGCACAGTTGATGACCGTGTTAATGTCCTTGTCAATAAATTTATCGAATGATTCACGGTTTGTAACATCACCGCTGATAACGGTAACTCTGTCGGGATATTTTTCTTTCAGACTTTCTTCAAAGTAGTAATAGTAGATTGAGTTCATTCTGTTTTCGGCAGGATTATTGTTTTTGTCACGAATCATGCAGTAAACCTTGCCGTTATACTTGTGAAGAAGTTCGTAGAGAATGTGTACTCCGAGGAAGCCGGCAGAGCCTGTCAGAAGAACATTGCCGAGTTTTTGAAGCTCACCGTTTTTAAATGTATCAATATTATTCTTTTCAAGAACTTTATTGATATTTGTATAATCGTAGTCCGAAAGATTTTCAAGGTCATCTTCGGCTGAATCGTCCTTGCTCACAAATTTTGCAAGAGTCTGCGGAGTAGGATTTGCAAAAATGTCGCTGTATGCAACCTCAATATTTTTCTTTGATGCGGAGATTACAATTCTTGTTGCTGTAAGCGATGTTCCGCCGAGGTCAAAGAAGTTATCGTCTGCAAAAACATTGTCAAGTTCAAGAATTTCTGCAAAGATGTCGCAGAATGTTTTTTCAAGTTCATTCTTCGGCAACTGACCGTTTTCGGATTTGTTGCTTTTAGGTTCGGGAAGAACCTTTGTGTTGACCTTGCCGTTTGGTGTGAGAGGCATTTTGTCAAGCTGAACATATGCGCTCGGAACCATATAATCCGTGAGAGATTTTGCAAGCTCTGACTTGATTTCATCGGGCTCAATCTGTCTGTCGGCTGTATAGTAAACGCAGATTGCGTCAGCCTTGCCGACCTTTTTGATTAGAGCAATTCCGCTCTTGATTCCGTCAACTGCGGTCAGACACTTTTCAATTTCACCGAGTTCAATTCTTAATCCTCTCAGCTTAACCTGATTGTCTGTTCTGCCGAGAATAATAACATCGCCGTCTGTTGTCCATTTTGCATAGTCGCCCGAGCGGTAGGTGCGTTCACCGTTGAATTTGATGAAAGCCTTTGCAGTTTGTTCTGGAAGTTTATTATAGCCGAGCGCCACACCGCATCCCTGAATGAGAAGCTCGCCCACAACTCCGATAGGGAGGAGATTGTTGTCTGAGTCAACGATATATTCCGTGTAGTTGCGTAACGGCCTGCCGATTGAAATTTCGTTTGCATTCGTAAGATTTTTTGCGTTTGAAGAAACCGTGATTTCAGTCGGACCGTAGGTGTTGATTATTATTGCGTTCGTCTTTTCACGCAGTACCCTTAATAGCTTGTCGGGATATTTTTCACCGCCCGATAGTATAACCTTGCAGTTTGCCATTGCTTCCGCAAATTCGTCAAGCTCCATATATTGCAAAAGTCTTGACGGTGTAGAGTTGAACGCATCAACATTGTTTTCTTTAAAGAATTCTGCAAGTAACAATGGGTTTACCGTCTGTTCATCGCTTGCAAAAACGAGGGTAAGACCGTTGCAGAGCGACAGCATGGTTTCCTTTAGCGACATATCAAAGCTGATTGTAGTTACAGAGCCGTATGCGTGACAGTTGTCAACAACCTCTTTAACCTGAATGTTTGAGTCGCAGTATTCAAGGTAGTTTGCAATGCCGATATGGCGAAGCATAACGCCCTTTGGCTTGCCTGTTGAACCCGAGGTGTAGATGAGGTACGCAAGGTCGTCAGGCTGTACATCAACATTCGGGTCTTCATCATTATTGCCTGAAAGAAGTTTTGAAACATCAACCGTGCGGTCATATTTATTGAGCAGTTCGCCCTCGGTAATTACAAAGTCTGCGTCACTGTCCTCAATAATACTGTCGATTCGCTCCTTCGGATAGTCGGGACATGACGGAATAAACGCACCGCCTGCCTTGAGAATGCCGAGAAGTGATATGAAGAATTTTGAGGTTCTTTCAAGCAGAATAAGAACCTTTCCGCCCTTTTCAAGACCTTTTTCAATGAGTGAGTTTGCCGTGATATTTGCAAGACGGTCAAGCTCTTTATAGGTCAGTTTGCCGTCACAAGCCGAAAGAGCAATTCTGTCGGGAGTTTTTGCAACCTGCTCCTCAAACATTTTGTGAAGAAGTTTTGTCTTAACGGGAGCAATTTCGGTTGACTTAAAGCTTTCAAGCTGTGCAATTGCGGCGTTGTCAAGGAGTGAAACCTTTCTGATTTTGCCGTTTGGATTTTCGATAATATGTTCAACAGCGCAGAGAACGGATTTTGCAAGCGTTCTCATAAGTTCACCGCTGTAAAGCGCATCATTGTACTGAACCACAACGCTCGGCTTGCCCTTGTAATCCTCAATGTGAACGGCTGTTTTGAACTTTGCAGTATTCATTTCAAGGTAATCACGGTCAACAGCTTTGCCGTCAATTTCAAGGTTATCAACAACACCAAGCTGATATTCGTACATAATGTTCGGTGCATAGCCGTATTTTGCACAAAGCTGTGCGTAGGGGTAAATTTCGTTTTCAATTGAATCAGTGAAAACAGCCTTGCTTTTTTCAACAAATTCAAGTGAGGTGATGTCCTCAATTTCAATGCCGAGTGCAAGAGTTTTTACAAACATACCAAAGCAGTTTGTAAGCCGCATATCGCTTCTGCCGTTGCTGATTGTGCTGATGTAAACATTTCTGCTGTTCACAAATCTTGAAACAGCGTAGAATGTGCCGGCAAGGAAAAGGTGGGCTGGAGTGATTCCGTGCTGTGAACAGAAGTTTTCAACCCTTGCCATATCAACGGGTACTGCCTGAGATGCAAGGGCACCGTCCTCTGCATGACCTCTGAGGTCAGCCGTGATTTCGCTTGCAGAGTCAAAATTCTTCATCATATTGTCGAAGAATTTTTCAGCATTTTTAAATTCATCACTGTTTTCAGCCTTGATTTCATTCTCTGCATAATCAAAGTAGGTGTAGCTTTCAGGCTCAATGTTACCTCCCTCATACAGCGTTTTAAGCTGTTCAAAGAAAAGTGCAACGGATGCACCGTCAAAGATAAGGTGGTGAAAATCCGAAAGCAGATATACCGCCTTTTCGGTTTCTGCAACTGAGATTCTGAACAGCGGTGCTTTCATAAGATTGTGCGGTTTTACAAAATCATTTTTGTAGGCTTCAAGCTGTTCTTCCGTAAGCTTTTCAACGGGAACATTCGGTTTTGCAGAGTCAACATATGCCTGCTCAATATCATCGTTTTCAAGTGAAAGGTGAGTCATAATATATGGGTGAGCCTTGATTACCTTTACAACGCAGTCGGCAAGCTTTTGTGCATCGACTGATTTTGAAAATGTGAGAATTGACGGGATATTGTAAAGTGTGCTGTACGGATTTTTCATACAGTCAATATACACGCCGAGCTGAGTTTTTGAAAGGGGATAGAGAGCCTTGTGTTCTTTCTTTTCTTCTTTTTTGACAGTTTGCGGATTTGCCGTACCGCTGAACATAAACTCCTGAAGTTCGTCTTCAATCGAAAGAACCGAACAGCCCTTCATCATCTTTTTAACCTGTGCCTCAAAGCCGAATACCTTGTTGAGCTCAACTGCAAGCTTAATAACCGAAAGCGAGGTCATACCTGCGTTGATGAGATTTTCGGAAATATCAAAATCGCTGTGTCCGATAATCTTTTCGATAATTGCGGAAATTTTCTTTTCAAGGAATGTTAGTTCCCTCGGAGCGGAATTTTTCTTTTTTGAAGATTCTGCCTTGATTTCGGGAAGCTTGCGCTTGTCAACCTTGCCGTTTACATTGAGCGGAATTTTGTCAATCTGCATCGTAGCGGCGGGTACCATATACGGCGGCTTGTGTTCAAGAATAAATTCGTTGAGCTTTTGAATGTCAATTTTTCTGTCGGCAACAATGTATGCGTTAATGCATTGTCCGCCGCCATCAAGCTTTTTTGCGATTACAGCTGTGTTTGTAATGCCGTCATATTTGCGGATAATCTTGTCAACCTCGGAAAGCTCAATGCGGAATCCTCTGATTTTGACCTGACCGTCATTTCGTCCGATAAAATCAACCTCATCTGTAAGGCGAACAATGTCACCTGTGTGATAAAGCCTTTCGTAACCGTTTTCATTGCAATACGGGTTCTTTTCGTATGCTTTTGCAGTCTGTTCGGGACGGTTAAGATAACCTCTTGAAACCTGCTGACCTGATACACAGAGCTCGCCCAAAGCCCCTGTCGGAAGCCGTCTGCCGTATTTGTCTGTTACATAAAGCTTGATATTGTCAAGCGCCTTGCCGACAGGAATTCTGTGATAGAGTTTGTCAACGGGCTGTGTTGTGATGTAAACCGTACATTCTGTCGGACCGTAACCGTTTATGAGTTCAAAATTCTTTGGCGGTTCAAGGGGAACAAGCCGTTCACCGCCCGTAAGAAGATATTTGAGCGAGTGGTTGTTAATTTCGGTTGCAAACTGTCTTGCAACCTGTGTTGTCATAAATGCGTGGGTGATTCCGTTATCTTCAAAATATCTGTTCAGCCTTACAAGGTCAAGTCTGATGTCCTCCTCAATAATGTGAAGCTCGGCACCGCCGATAAGCGCAGGATACATTTCACTGAGGCAGGCGTCAAAACCGTAGCTTGCATATGCCGAAACAACGCTGTGTTCGTCAATGTCAGAGTTTCTGATATGAAAATCGCAGAATGAACGCACATTTTTGTGTTCAAGCATTGCGCCCTTTGGAGTGCCTGTTGAACCCGATGTATAGATAAGTATAAACAAATCATCGGGGGACGGTTTTGTAATTTCGGCATCCGATTTCGGAAGATTCGGAATATCCTTTGTAAGAAGAACATCACCGCTGTAATCGGGCAAAAGCTCAAGCAGATTTTCGTCCGCAATAAGAAGCTTTGCGTTTGCGTCCTTAATCATAAACTGAAGTCTTTCGGGCGGATAGGACGGATCAAGCGGTTGGTATGCCGCACCCGATTTCAGCACACCGATTGACGCAATCGGCATATATTCGCATCTCGGAATCAGAATTGAAACAACCTCTTCTTTACCGATACCTTTTGAGTGAACATAACCTGCAATTCGGTCTGTAATCTCATCAATTTCAGCGTAAGTGAACTTCTTTTCTTTATATACAACCGCTGTTTTGTTGGGAGTTTTTTTGCATTGCTCCTCAAACAAATCAACAACGGTTTTGCTGTCGTCAAACGGAAATTCTGTTTTGTTGAAGTTGTCAAGCTCTGCAAGCTGATTTTCGTTTACAAGCTCAACTTCGCAGAGCTTGGATTTTTTAAGAAACTGCTCAACAATCTTCAAAAAGCTGTCGGCAAACGAACGAATAGTTTCCTCTTTGAATAAATCGTTTCTGTATTCAAAACGCAATTCAAAATCTGTTTCTGATTCAAATACCATAACATTCAATTTTGAAATGGCACTTTTTAGCGGAACGAGTTTTAATTTTAGAGCCTGACCGCCTATTTTAAAGGTGTTGAATATGTCAGCCTGATAGGCAAGCATAATGTCGGCAGAGAGGTCATAGTCAGACGCAAGTTTCATGAACGGATACCAATCGTTTGCAACTGTTTCCTTTATGTTCCTGCGTATTTTTTTGAGGTAGTCCGAAACTGTATCTTCTTCGTCAATATTTGCGTGGATAGGAAGTGTGCGAACCATCATGCCGACCGTATTTTTAAGCTGTTTGTTAAATCTTCCGTGGGTAACCGTGCAAACCGTTGTTTCACTCTGATTCGTAAACTTTGCAACTGCGTATTCATATGCACCGAGGAAAACAGTGTACGGTGTAATTTGGTTTGCTAAGGCAAAATTGCGAACATCCTCAACGGAGAATTTTCCGTTCGTGGATAATTCAAAAGAACCGTTCGGTTTATCCTCAACCTCTGAATTCTCTGCAAAATCTTCCGTTATTTCCGACTTTGACTCAACAGCCGAAAAAATGCTGTCATAGTAGTTCTTTGATTTTTGATATTCTTCGGTTTCTTCAAGCTTTTCCTCAAAAACAGAAAGATCAAGCTGAGAAAACTTTTCGGGTTCAAGCTCTTTTCCGTCATATGCAAGTGCAATGTCATTGCAGATAACAGAAACAGATGTGCCGTCAGAGATTATATGGTGAAAGTCCATTGCAAACATAGATTTGTTACCGCATTCAAAAACCGCAAATCTGAACAGAACACCTTTTTCAAGGTCAAACGGCTTGACAAAATCTTTGCCTGCCTGTTCAAGATTGTCAACCTGTACGACAGGAATGTCAAAATCAACGCTGTCACGAAGTTTCATCATCGGACTTCCTGTTGAATTGTCAATGAAAATTTTCATAATAGGGTGATTGTCAACAGTTTTTCTTACGGCATTTATCAGTCTGTCGGTATCAAGACTGCCCTTGTCAAAAACATAGGTGCAGGGAATGTTGTACATTGTGCCTTTTGGGTTGTGCATACACGAAAGATAAACACCCATCTGGCTCGGTGTAAGCGGATAAAGCTCTCGCTTTTCACCTTTGTATGTATCAAGCAAGTTGATTAAATTACTCATAATATTCGACTCCGTTTGTTAAAGTTTAATTATTGTGCGGTTGAAACCAAGCGCCCTTGAATATTCAACCTTATCCGAAATCGCCTTCACAACTGTGAGAGGACTCATCTCAAATTCCTTATCGTCATTGAGCGGATCAAATTCGTCACCGTTGTCACGAACAGAAATAATGGTTTCTTTTTTATCGGCAAAAATTCTGATGTCGATGTCTGCAAACTTCTTTTTGCCTTCCATTCTTTCAGCGCAGTTTGCAGCCATTTCTTCAACGGCAACTGCAATCCTGTTTGCACGGCTTTCTTCAATTCCGTTTTTTGAAAGAAAAGAGGAGAGGTAGAGCGAAACGCCTGCCGCATTTTCTTTTGTTCCTTTGAACGAAAGGGCAAGAAGCTCGTTGTCCTCGGTTTCTTCAAGAAGGTAAAAGTTTTTATACTTTCCGCCCGATTTTCTCTTTTCGGCAAGGTCAATAAAATACACAACTACAAGTGTTCCCACCTGTGCAACCACGAGTGAATACCATACGCCCGTGATGCCGAAAAATTTGCCGAGAATTAAAGCTGACGGAATGAGTATGACGATTCCGTTGATGATTGAAATTGCAGTAGAAATAGCTCTTTTCTGCGTTGCCATATAGTAGTAAAGCAACAAAAACGAGAATGAAAGTCCGGGGAATGACAATGCGTTGATTCTCATTGCCGGAACTGTGTTTGCTATGTCTGTGGGTGAAGTAATTCCGAAAAATTTAATTATCGGTTCAGGCTCGATACAGATGAAAAGCATAATTACAACGCTTGAAACAGCAAGCACCCTTGCGGCTCTGCGGAATGCATAGCGCACACCGTCATAGTCCTTTTCACCAAGACAAACTCCGATAATCGGAATCATTGTCTGACTTGCGCCAGTGATGAACATTGACATAAAAATTTGGCTTGACGAGCATACCGAATATGAAACCATACCCGCACTTCCGCCTATACTCTGAATAATTGTGTTTAAAAACAGCATTTTAACTGTTATCAGCATTGTACCTAATGCTCCCGAAAGTCCGATTGTTACCATTTTTCCGAGAAATTTAAAGAATTGAACGGGATTTCTGAGAATTGAAAAGTCAAAGTGCAATGTGCTTTTCTTCATGATGAAGTGTGTTGACATCATCACAAACCCTACCGCATAGCCTGTTACGGTCGCAATTGACGAGCCTGCAATGCCCATTTTGAAAGCACCCATAAACAGAAAGTCAAGTCCGAGATTTACGGCATTTGCCACAATTACAATGTTTGACGCAAACGCAGGTCTTGCGTCTGCTCTTACAAAGTGAATTGAACACATGAGCAAAAGGTAAATCGGTGTGCCGATTATGAACGGAACATAGTATTGATACAACAGCGATTTAAGCTCTGCGTCCTTTGTAAGCAACGAGCTTATCGAGTCGGCAAGCGGCAGCTGAATTGCAATAAAAATTACGCTGAGTGCGATAAGTACGATAAATGTTGAAGTGAAAACACGGTTAGCCTGCTTTTCGTCACGCCTGCCCTTTGCAAATGAAATTATCGAGGACGCACCGAGTCCGAAAAGAATAGTAATCGAAAAATATAACTGCGAAATAGGGGACATAAGGTTGATTGCCGCAAGTGAGTTTTGCCCCAGAAGATTGCCTGCAATAATTGAGTCCACAATCATCGCAATGTTTGTTGCCATAGCCGTCAGAACTGTAGGAAGAAAATATTCCGTGTATTTTTTGTTGACGGTAACGGCATTTCTGCCAAGTACGGTACTGCTCATTTTAACTCCTTATCCCTGCTCAATGTCAAGGTAGTCAGCCATCCCCGTCATTGAGAACAGCTCCATAATTGTGTTGCTTACATTGACAATTTTAAGATTTCCGCCTTTGCTTTTTAGGTTTTTATAAAGTGCAAGGATAACCCTCAGTCCCGAGCTTGAAATGTACTCAAGGTCTTTAAGGTTGAGAGTTACGGTTTCAACCTCGTCAAAATCGATGCTCTTTGCCTCGTCATCAAGCTGCGGTGCTGTCATTGTGTCAAGACGGCCCTTGAGTGTGATAATAACATTCTGATTGCTTATAGCCTTATTGATTTCCATAGTTAGTTCCTCCAATAAATTTTATTCTTAATTTCAATCGTTCAACATTTCCATTATAGTGTCAATACCGTGACAAAATACTGACAATCGGATTATTATAACCTGATTTTGGAAACATTGTATTATTCGGTTTTGAATTTTGAGTGATGAATAATTGATTTTTTAAATTAGAAATTTTTTGTGATTGTAAAAATATTTTTGCCGTTAAATCTTTCATAGGAAAGAGTGTCGGAAAGTTTCTTTGTCATAAAAATTCCCAGACCTCCGATGCTTCGTTCCTCAAGCGGAGCGTGAATGTTCGGCTCTGCAATTTCAAGCGGATTAAATTTTTTCCCGCTGTCAATGAATTTTACAACAATGCAGTCTGAAAATTTGCTAACTTCAATTTCAGCCTTGCCGATATTTTGATCGTAAGCATAGTTGCAGATGTTTACAAACACTTCCTCGCAAATCAGTTCAAGCTCAAAAACAAGCTTACCGTCTGCATTTTCACCAAGCATTTTTGTCACAAATTCTATAACATTCGGCAGATTTTCCTTAACGGCATCAACACAAACGATTGGCATAATTCTCACTCACTTTCAAAACACCTGTTTCAACATAATGTACAGTTTTATACAGGTACTTAATCATAAAAATTATACAACATTTTGAAGAAGAAATCTATAGAATTTGAAAAAATATTGCTAAATTGTGAAAATATTTTAATTAATTGCGTTTGCACCGCATTTTTGAAAAAAACAAAACCGCACAAAACAAAAATCAGTTTTGCACGGTTTTGTGGTTTTTATTTACTTTTTTCAATTTCCCTATTAATTTCGTCAAGTGATAATCCAGATTATAAAACCTGAAAAAGCCAAAATCAATAATAGCCTAAAATTAGTTTCCAAATTTGGCATTACTCACAAAGAAAAGAGGCAAGTTTTGTTGCACTTTACCTTTTTGAAAAGCGGTTGTAAATTTGTGTAATATATTATTTACTTTTGCCGAGTTAAATATTATAATAAAAGGAATGCTTGCAAAATATATCTGCAATATTTTGTAAAAAATGAATTTAAAGTATGGAGTTAAAAATGGGTGGGAAAAATTTAATAAAATCTAACCGAAAGGTTATTCTTGAGGGAATGCGTGACGGTATTCCGATTGGACTCGGCTACCTTGCCGTTTCGTTTTCACTCGGCATTGCCGCAAAAACTGCGGGACTTAATGCGTTTCAAAGCTTTCTTGCAAGTCTTTTGTGCAACGCATCGGCAGGTGAATATTCGGGCTTTACCGTAATTGCGGCTGATTCGTCATATTTTGTAATTGCGCTTGCAACCCTTGTTGCCAACGCAAGATATCTTCTTATGAGCTGTGCGTTAAGTCAGCGTATTTCAAAGGACACCTCAATTATCCACAGACTGTTGCTAGGATTTTTTGTTACAGACGAATTTTTCGGAATTTCAATTTCACGGTCGGGCAAGCTGAATCCTTTCTATACCTACGGTGCAATTCTCATAGGCTGTCCGTGTTGGGCATTCGGCAGTATGCTCGGCACAATTGCAGGCAATCTGTTGCCGCTTCGTATTGTCAGCGCACTAAGCGTTGCACTTTTCGGAATGTTCCTTGCAATCATCGTTCCGCCGTCAAGAAAGAACAAAACACTTCTCGGAATTGTACTTGTCAGCTTTGCGGCAAGTTTTGCATTTGCATATCTTCCCGTCATAAATCAGATTGACGAGGGTACACGCACAATTATTCTTACAATCGTAATTTCGGCAGCGGCGGCATTGCTGTTCCCTGTCAAAGAAGAGGAGGAGAACGAAAATGTCGCATAATCCCTATATATACATACTTATTATGGCGGCTGTAACATTCGCAATCCGTGTTCTTCCGCTCACACTTGTTAAAAAGCAGTTTACAAACACATTTGTGCGTTCGTTCCTCTACTATGTGCCGTATGTAACGCTTTCGGTAATGACATTTCCGGCAATAATCAACGCAACTCACAGTCCGATTGCAGGCATAGCAGCCTTTGCGGCAGGTCTTGTGGCGGCATGGTTCAACGCAGGTCTTTTCAAGGTTTCATGCGTATGCTGTGCGGTTGTGTTCATTCTTGAATTTTTTGTGTGACATTTTTGACGCATAGCCTGTTGCTTAATTAGTTTGGAAAGCTTTGATTAACTGAAAGGATTTTTACAATGAAGTTTTTGCATATTTCGGATTTGCATATTGGAAAATATGTGAACGGCTACAGAATGCTTGATGATCAACGCTATATGCTTGAGCGGATTGTTGAGATTATAAAAGAAAAAAATCCCGACGCTTTGCTGATTGCAGGAGATATTTATGACAAGTCTTTGCCGTCTGCCGAGGCGGTCGAATTGTTCGACAGCTTTATGACTGAAATTGCAGGGCTTCACGGCAAAACAGGGTTGAAAACCTTTGTAATCAGCGGCAATCACGATTCGCCCGAAAGAATCGGTTATTTCAACAAGCTGATTGAACTCAACGGAATTTTTACCGACGGTGTGTTTGAAGGTGTTGCAAGAAAAAATACTGTTGAATGTGACGGAGAAAAGGTTAATATTTTCTCGTTGCCGTTTATCCGTCCGTCATTTGTGCGTAAGGTATATCCTGAAGAATCGGCTAAAATTACCGACTATACAACTGCTGTCAGGGTTGTGCTTGAACATTCCGAAATCAATGCCGATGAAACCAATATTTTGATTGCTCACCAGTTTGTAACGGGCAGTGAAACCTCGGGTTCGGAGTCAAGCCTCGGTACGCTTGATAATGTTGAGCCGTATGTTTTTGAACCGTTCGATTATGTAGCACTCGGTCATATTCACGGCAAGCAGATTATGGGCAAAAACAAAAATATTGCCTATTGCGGTTCGCCGATAAAATATTCAAAAACTGAATGTAGCAACAAAAAATGTGTGATTTTCGGCGAGCTTTCAAACGGAAATTTAAATCTTGAAGAAATTCCCGTACAGCCGTTGCATGATATGAGAATCATAAAAGGAACTCTGCGCGAACTTGCAGAAAATCCGATATCCGACACATATGACGATAAAACCGATGACTATGTTTTTGCCGAGCTTACGGACGAAAATCCCGTTACCAATGCATTTTCAACGCTTGAAAATATCTATCCCAACATTATGGGGCTTGAATATGTCAACAGAAAAAAGAGCATTGAAATGACTCCCGAAATGTACGGTAAAACAGAGGGCAAGAGCAATATTGAACTATTTTCGGATTTCTATAAAATGCAGAACGGAAAAGAGATTGAACCCGAATCCGTAAAAATTATTGAGAGAATTTTCAAAGAAATCGGAGGTGTAAACGATGAAACCGATTAAACTGAAAATGAGCGCTTTCGGACCGTATGCCGATGTTGAAACGGTCGATTTTTCGGCATTTGACGGCAAAGGGCTTTTCCTCATAACAGGCACAACGGGCGCAGGAAAGACAACAATTTTCGACGCAATCTGCTTTGCACTTTTCGGCGAAACAAGCGGTTCTTCACGAAACGGCGAAATGCTCCGCAGTAACTTTGCAAAACCGCTCACACGCACCTATGTTGAGCTTGACTTTGAACACAGGGGAAAGAAGTACCACATCATCAGAACCACCTCGAATGAGGTCGCAAAAAAGCGTGGAACAGGCAGTAAAATTGAGGGTGCGTCAGCAGAGCTTACCGGTGATGACATTACAACTCCGCTCACAAAAACGGGCGAGGTCAATAATAAAATCAGCGAAATTATCGGCTTGAAATGTGATGAGTACCGCCAGATTGCAATGCTTGCACAGGGCGAATTCAAAAAATTCATTGAGTCGGGAAGTGAAAAGCGAAGCGAGATTTTTCGCAAAATTTTTCACACGGACATCTACAAAGAATTTCAGGACAGGCTGAAAACAGAGTCAGCCGAAAAGCTTGAAGAAAAGAAAAAAGTCTGCGAACTTATCAAGTCAAAAACCGTTGCCGTTGAAATTCCCGATGATGACAGCTTTGCCGAAATCAGCGAAAAAATCAGCCTTTATACCGACAGAACAGACCTTACGGTAATTGATATTGAGCAATTTCTTTTGCACCTATCGGTACTTTCCGAGATGCAGAAAAAGGACAATGCAGAAATTGAAAAAAAGCGAAAAGAGCTTGAAAAGATAATTCTTGAGGAAGAAAAGAAAAAGGCTCTTGCAGTTGAAATTAATAATAAATTCGATACTCTTGATGCCGAAAAGCTCCGCCTCGAACAGCTTTTGCAGAGCAAACCGCATTACGATGAAATGCTCAAAAAAGCTGAGAATGACGAAAAAATACTGCACTCCGTAAAGCCAAAATATGACAGCTTTGCCGAGTCACGGAAAAGATATGATTCGGCACTCAAAAACTGTAAAAATGCGGAAATAAACAGAAAATCCGCCGAAGAAAATTTGAAATTAAAACAGAATGTTTTTGTCGAGAAAAAGTCGCTTGAGGGCAAAATTGCAACGCTAAACGAGGAATCGGGAAAACTCCGTGCAAAGGAAGATACTTACAGAAAATATTTTAACCTTACGGCAAATTTGAGTGTATATGAATCAGTTTTGCAAAATTCCGAAAAGGAAATTTCAGACAACAGAAAATCTTATTCTGATACGGAAAATCTAAAGACAAAAGCGGAAAAATTTATCTCAGAAAACAGCGACGCAGAGCAGAAAATTTTTGACGCCAAGAGCAAAATAACCGCATTGAAAGACAAATCAGGCAAGGCTGAAAGGCTTTCTGCCGAATATGAAAATCTCGCAAAAATCAATGCAAAGTTGACTAATGTAAAAGCAGAATGTGCCGACCTTGCAAAGTCGGCAACGGCACTCAACAACGAGTACAACGAACAGCACAACACTTACATAATGAATATGGCAGGCGTGCTTGCCGACACACTTGAAGATGAAAAGCCGTGTCCCGTCTGCGGTTCATTGTATCATCCAAATCCGGCAAAACACAGCGAAAATGCCCCCGACAAGGATACGCTCGATGCTTTGAAGGCAAGGTGTGAAGTTGCTGAAAATGCCGTTCATAAAAAGTCAAATGAGGTCACAAGGCTTGAAACGGAATCAGAATCCGCAAAAACAAATGTCACGGAATTTGCGAATGCACTTGAGGTTGATGTCGAAACACTTTCAGCCGAAATGATTTCACAGCTTTTGTCGGAACAAAAGAAGCAATTAAATGTGTTTGAAACCGAAGCTTCTGACCTTGAAAAAGTCAGAGAACAGCGTGAGGTCTGCAAGGCTGAAATCTCAAGGTTTGATGAAAAGCTTAAAAAGCTTGACCTTGTTCATACAGAATTAATCCGCAAAAATGCTGACGCAAAAAGCAAATATAATTCCGCAAAAGAAGAAACCGAGAGCCTTAAAGCTGAGATAAAATACTCATCGGTCGAAGAACTTTTGAATGCGGCAAAGGCTTGTGCCGACAAGGCAGAGCAGATTAAGTCGGAAATCGACCGTGCGCAAAGCGAGCTTTCAAAGGCAAAGTCAGATTTTGACAGCAAGGTTTCTGTTGAAAACGAAACTGCAAAACAGCTGAAAAGTTTTGAATCTGAACTTGAAAACAAAAAAACGGAGCTTGATATTGTTCTTTCAGAGAATAATATCTTGGAATGTCCCGATTTTAATTTGTTGACCGAAGATTCCATAAAAGAATTAAAGCAAGAGGCAGAAACCTTTACCGATTCTCTGAAAAAATCTCGGGCAACGGTTGAAGCCTGTGAAAAATCAGTTGAAGGAAAGCAAAGGGAAGATGTCCTTAAAATCAATGAACTGATTGATAGCTATACTTCTGAAAAGGAAAAATGGGACAATCTTTATACCGCAGGCGACAGAAGTCTGCACAATAATCAAAACATTTACAACAGCGTTGAAAAGCTTAAAAATGACTTTGAGGAAAAGCTCAGAATAGCCGATGTTTACGAAAACCTCAAGAAAACCGCCAACGGTGAAATTGTTTCCGATAACAGCAAAATCACCTTTGAACGCTACATTATGGGTTCGTATTTTGAACAGGTTTTGTACTATGCTAATCTGCGTTTTTCAAAAATGACGGGCGGTCGCTATGAAATTGTCCGTGGCGAAAGCCGTGACAAGCGAATCAGCGCAGGACTTGAAATCAGCGTTCGTGATAATTTTAACAACAAGGAAAGGGATATTTCATCTCTTTCGGGCGGAGAATCTTTTCAGGCGTCACTTGCGCTTGCACTCGGACTTTCTGACATTATTCAGCAGAGAAACGGCGGAATCAGACTTGATTCAATCTTTATTGACGAGGGATTCGGTTCACTTGACAACGACAGCCTTGCATCTGCAATTGAAACGCTGAATGACCTTACAGGCAACGGCAACCGCCTTGTGGGAATTATTTCCCACATAAGCGAGCTGAAAAACAGCATAGGCAACAAAATCGAGGTTGTCGGCACAAAGTCGGGCAGTTCAATAAAAATTATTACAGATTAACATATCACATCATATTATGCAGCGGAGCAGAGATTTTCTGTTCCGCTATTGTATTTTAAAATTTATTGTGCTACAATGTAGTTAGCAAAGACTAACTACAAGGAGGTCAATATGCTTTTAAACGGACTGATTATAATTTTAATACCTTTTCTCGGGACATCGCTCGGCTCATCCGTTGTATTTTTTTCAAAAGGTGAGCTCAATCAAAAGCTGCAAAAATTTCTGCTCGGATTTGCATCGGGAGTAATGATTGCGGCATCAATATGGTCGTTGTTGATTCCCTCAATTGAAATGGCAGAAAGTCAGAACATAGTTGCGTGGATTCCAGCGACAGTCGGATTTTTGCTCGGAATTGGATTTTTGCTTTTGCTCGACAGCGTTATACCGCATATGCACCTTGACAGCGACAATCCCGAGGGCGTTCGTTCAAGCCTTTCAAAGAACACTATGCTCGTTCTTGCCGTTACCTTGCACAATATCCCGGAGGGAATGGCAGTAGGTGTAACATTTGTCGGAGCAATTTCGGATAATACCGGAATAACCGTTGCAGGTGCATTGGCTCTTGCGGTAGGTATTGCAATACAGAATTTCCCCGAGGGGGCAATAATTTCACTTCCGCTCCATGCAGGCGGAGCGTCACGCAAAAGGTCATGCTTTCTCGGAATTATGTCGGGAGTTGTAGAGCCTATCGGTGCTGTACTTACGGTGATTTTTGCAGGAATAGCAGTTCCGCTGTTGCCGTATCTTCTCTCATTTGCCGCAGGCGCAATGATATATGTTGTAACCGAAGAGCTTATTCCGGAATCACAAAACGGCAAACATTCCAACATCGGAACAATCGGTGTTGCAATAGGATTTACGCTGATGATGGTTCTTGATGTTGCTCTCGGATAAATTTTTAAAAAATCGGAAAATTTCACTCTGCAAATTCTTGACAAATTTGTCATATATTATATAATTAATGGTAAAGTTGTTGTGTAAAACAACTTAAATATATGTACATTTGTGCATATGAGCGTTAAAGGAGGACTTTATATGTTGAAAGTATTCAAGAACGAAAAATTATGGTGTGCAGTTGCAGGCGCAGCAGCAGTAATCGTAGGCAAAAAGATACTTAAAGCAGATAAAACCCGCAGTCTTGCAGTTACAGGTCTTGCAAAGGGTATGAAGCTTCAGAAAGATGCAAAGGCAGCTTTCCAGAATATGAAGGATGAAGCTTCGGATATCTGCTATGATGCTAAAACAGAGGCAGGTATTCACGAAGATGCTGCCGCTGAAGAAGTGACAGAATAATGAATTTTAAAATTGTCTATGACAAGCCGCAGAGAATTCGTTTTCGCTGCGGCGCATATGCATTTGATAAGGAGTATGAGGGGGCAATCTATAATCTTGTGACCGCATCTCCTTATGTGAATTCGGCACAGGTAAGTTCTGCAAACGGCGGTATTCTTGTCAATTACACAAAGGGCAGCAGAAGTAAAATTATTGACCTTGTAAGAGCAATTAATGTAAAAACTCTTAAAAAGAATGAACCGAGTGCAGAATTTGGAATTCAGAAGATTGACAGCGATTTTCATGACAATCTTTTCACTCTTGTTGCAAAGCACTATCTTTCAAAGATGTTTCTTCCTGCTCCGATAAGAACGGCAATCACTCTTTACAGAAGTGCAAAATATATTAAAAGGGCTCTCAAAACTCTTTGGAACGGTAAACTTACCGTAGATGTGCTTGACGGCGCATCTGTTGTGGCATGCTTGTGTCAACGCAAGTTCAAAACAGCCGCAACGGTTATGTTTATGCTCAGAATATCGGGCTTGCTTGAAGAATATACTCACGCAAGGACAAAGGCGGTTCTCACAGACAGCCTCGCAATCAAGACCGACAGGGTATGGCTTGTTACCGATGACGGTGATGTTCTCATTCCGATTGAGGATCTGCGTGTCGGCGACAAAATCCGTGTTCAGACAGGCAAGGTTATTCCTGTTGACGGTGTTGTTGCAGACGGTGAGGCAACCGTAAACGAGTCGTCAATGACAGGCGAGCCGTTGCCTGTATTAAAGCGTGAGGGAATTTCCGTTTATGCAGGTACGGTAATCGAAGAGGGCAGTATTGTTGTAACAGTCCGTCAGCTTGCGTCAAATACTAAAATCAGCAAGATTATTGAGCTTATCGGCAATTCCGAGGAACTCAAGGCAGGTGTTCAGAGCCGTGCCGAAGCTCTTGCCGACAGAATTGTTCCGTTCAGCTTTATCGGATTTTTTGCAACTCTTATTTTCACCAAAAACATCACAAGGGCAGTTTCACTTCTTATGGTTGACTACTCCTGTGCAATCAAGCTGTCAACCCCTATTGCCGTAATTTCGGCTGTAAAAGAGGCGGCTGACAACGATATTACAATCAAGGGCGGAAAGTATCTTGAGGCTTTTGCAAACGCTGACACAATCGTGTTTGATAAGACAGGTACGCTCACAAACGCAGAGCCTGTTCTTGAAAAGGTTGTTGCATTCGGCAATTATACAGAGGACGAGGTACTCAGAATCTCAGCCTGTCTTGAGGAGCATTTTCCGCACAGCGTAGCAAATGCCGTTGTAATCGGTGCTGAAAAACGAGGAATTTCTCACTCCGAGGAGCATACAGAGGTTGAGTATGTTGTTGCCCACGGTATTGCAACAACACTTCACGGTAAGCGTGCAATAATCGGCAGTAAGCATTTTGTTGTTGAGGATGAAAATGTTACCGTTACAAAGGAACAGCAGAATATTATTGACGAAAAATCCGGCTCATGTTCCGTGCTTTACCTTGCAATCGGCGGTGAACTTTCGGGTGCATTGTGCATCAGCGATCCGCCTCGAAAAGAAGCAAAACAGGCAATTGTTATGCTCAAAAAACAGGGCATAAAGAATGTTGTTATGCTCACGGGCGACAGCTACAGAGCCGCAAAGGCGACTGCCGCAATGCTCGGAATTACCGACTATAAGTGTCAGGTTCTCCCCGAGGACAAGCACAGATATGTTGAAGAAATGAAGCAGAACGGTCAGAAGGTAATTATGGTCGGTGACGGTATCAACGATACTCCGGCACTTGCCGCCGCAAATGTTTCGGTTGCAATGAACGATGCGTCCGACATTGCCCGTGAAACTGCGGATATTACCATAAAAGGCTCTGATTTGCGTGCGCTTGTGCGTGTTCGTAAGTTGAGCAAAGACCTTATGAAACGAATCAACAAAAACTATCGTTTCATAATTGCTTTCAATTCGGTACTTTTGCTTTCAGGCTTTATGGGCGTTATTCAGCCGTCGGTTTCGGCATTTTTGCATAATGCGTCAACTATGATGATTTGTGCAAAGAGTATGACTCCGCTTACAAAGAAAAATGATAAAGGCAAAGCTTTGTCGCTCCCCGAAAAAGCAGAGCAGTAATTTTAGTGAATATTTATAAGTGAATATTTCAAAAAACAACCGCTGTCAGGTTTAATCCCGACAGCGGTTTTGTGCTTGATTAAGCGGATTTTTTCACTTTTACATACGCATAGATGTAGGCAACGGCAATGCTTATCAGAAGAATTGCAACCATAATAATTGTTGAATTGATTCCCTTTATGAATGAGCTTTCAATGATTGTCAAAACTCCGGTAACTACAAAGGCAATTCCGCCGGCTCGGTTTGATTCATACCACGCCAAGTCACTGCTTTGAGTCCATGATGTTTTTACTCCGATAAACGAATTTCGTTTTGTTTTCGGAAGAAAGTTGCCTGCAATAATCAACATCAAACCCATAACCGTATTTATAATGAACGGCACATTATCTGTAAAAGTTGTGCTGTCGGGCTTTAAAATTGCCAGAATAAGAAACATCAATTGAAGAATATTGAAGGCCGCAATGATTGATGTCACAAGTATCGCAGTGATTTTTACATTGTTATTTATCTTTTCAACGCTGTTTGTGCTGTATTTAGTATATATCTTGGTATACACCATGTAAAATGCGTACATAAACAGAATGATTGCAGGGAGAATGAAGTTTTCATATTTTGAACCGTAGCGGTCAACAGCACCGCTTGAGTTGTAGTGCATGGGAACGGTGTCATTCATAAAGAATAAAAATACAGAAGTAAGCAAAGTGGGCAATATGGACAGTGCAAGCATAATTTTATTCAGCTTTTTCATAAAATCAACTCCTAAAATTGTTTAAGCCACATTATGAGTTCGTCAAACAGGGTTGTGTTAAGCTCATAATAAACATAATTTTTTTCTTTTGATTCAATCACCAGGTCGTTTTTCTTCAACAGATTGAGGTGATATGAAAGCGATGCAGGTGAAATTCCAAGTTCTTCGGCAATGTCTCCTGCAATCATTTTCTTGCCTTTCAGCATTGTCAGAATATTTCTTCTTATCGGATCTGAAAGTGCTTTAAGTGTACCGTTCAGTGACAAGCAGATACCTCCTCAC
>OICR01000265.1_pt1 | contig 24967 bp, 19 predicted proteins | sample 1581321 | NCBI WGS metagenome assembly OICR01 (sample SAMEA3882557, study PRJEB24775) | human gut metagenome | biome: human-associated habitat; feature: intestine environment; material: feces | place: Netherlands | collected 2009/2010
ATAATCACAACAAAATCTGCTGTGCCGTAGTGCTCCTGCTCGGCTGGGGAAGCGTGCTGTTCGGCTTTATCGCCAAGCTGTTCTTTTTCCAAAAGACGAAAGCCGCGTGCGTTGCGGTGTATATAATCGCCGGCGCGGTGATGCTCTCCTGCTCGCTTGCGGTTATAGACGAGATAAATATCCGTGCGCTCCTGCTTTTGGTGCTCGGCTGCGCGGTCTACCTCTTCGGCTCGATATTCTGCGCCGTAGGCAGAAAACACCCGTGGTTCCATGTGCCGTTTCATATGTTCATGGTCGCGGGCAGCATGATACACGCGTATGTGATGTACGAATATATATTCGCGGCCGCGTGATTATTTAAATTTAAAATAAAAGCAAAAGCGGCGGTTAAATTTAATTGCCGCTTTAAAAATTTTGTAAGATTTTGAGTTTAGCGCAGTCTTATATATGAAAGGAGGCGGCAGAGTGACGGAGTTTGAAAAAATATACCGCGATTATTTCGACGATGTGTTTCTTTATATCAAACGACTCTCGGGCAGCGAGGATATAGCCGAGGATATCACGAGCGAAGCTTTCTATAAGGCCATGCGTTCGATAAAAGGCTTTCGCGGCGAGTGCGACATCCGCGTTTGGCTGTGTCAGATAGCAAAAAACTGCTATTATACTTATCTCAAAAAAGCCGCTCGGACGGATAGCGTCGATGATTCCGTTCTCTTCAATCTGCCCGCCTTTGAAGGAAACGCCGAAGAGCAGATATTGAAGCGCGATGAGGCAATGAGGGCGCGGAAAATCCTGCGCTCTATTCCCGACCCGTACAGAGAGGTGTTTATGTGGCGCGTATTTGCGCAGCTCAGCTATAAGCAGATAGGCGAGCTGTTCGGCAAAACCGAAAACTGGGCGTGTGTCACTTATCATCGGGCGCGCGGCATGATAAGAACAGGATTGGAGGAGAACGAAAATGAGAAATGAGTGCAATATCATTCGCGATATTCTGCCGCTGTATGCTGATAAAATGGTGAGCGCGGACACGGCATCTTTCGTTGAAGAGCATCTTACCGGGTGCGCCGAGTGCCGCGCGGAGCTCGAAAAGCTGAAAGTCGCCGATGTTATTGAGTCTGCCGTTTCGGATGCGGAAAATGATGACGAAAAGCGGCTCAAAGCTTTTGCAGGGAAGATTAACAGGAAAAGACATATTGTGATATCCGCATTTGCGGCAGTTCTGTTGATCATCTTTTTGCTCGGCGGCAGTCTTATATCATCCGCAAAATTCGGCACGGCGAATTTCTTTGCTGCCGCCAACGGATTTGTGCAGGTGACGGCTGCCGACAGGGAATATGTTGAAATACAACGCTCGCCGAGAGTAGTTGTCGCCCGACCGGACTACGAGCTGTTCGCGGAATATATGAAAAATCGCGGCTTCAGCGAAGTCGAACAGTTCGGCTCGCAGCATATTTTTTCTGACGGGGAGAGGACAGAGAGAGTCATTTATTATCAAAACACATATTTTTCCAAATGGATTTGGGATTGATACTTTTGCGGAGAATCGGAAAAAAGCTTTACTCCGAGGGCTGACCTCTGATATAATATATAATGTGTAAATTTATCTCAGGAGGGACGCCGATGAAACACGATTACCACGGAAAACCGGCTTCGCTTTCAGCGCGTCTTATGCGCGTTGCGAGACGGTACAAAAGAGAAGACAGCCCCGAAAAGGCGGCGGAGCTTGCGGCTCTGCCTAAGAGAGAACTCGGCGAAGGCGAGAAGCAGCGCCTGCCGGAGTTCATAGCGCCCCGCGATGTCACCTGCTTTTGCGTTGACGATAAAAATGTGCTGTGGATAGGCACAAACGAGGGACTTTGGCGCATAGACGAGAGCGAAAAGGATGAGCTCGACCGCGTGCAATGCTTCAGAGCCAACGCCTGTATGCTTGATAACAGCGTCAAAGCCGTTGAACCGGACGGCAAAAACGGCGTGTGGGTGCTGACCGAAACCGGCGTTTCGCACATTGAGATGCGTCTGCTCTCGGTCGAGCACAAGGCGAATCTTCATTCCGCCATGGACGAGAGAATAGTTCAGCGCCGCGGAATGCTCAGCGGCACTGATTGGAGCGCCGAGAGAAACCGCTGGGTGCCCCATGAGTCCGACAACGACGGACTCTGGACTGCACTTGTCGCCATGGGAGACATCTGCCGCTACGGCGTGATGAAGAACGACCCGAAGTATACCCCCGAGCAGATAGAACACGCGCGCAAAGTTGCGACCCGCTGGACGGAGGCTGTGCTCCTGCTCGAATACATTCCCGCCTGGAAGGGCAAAGTCGCGTCGTTTGTCCGCTACAACGAGCCGGGCACGAACCGAGCGTCAAAGGGCTACCTCAAGCGCGGCAGGGAGGGCAGACTCAACATCCCCGATTTCGGCCCTGCGGGCTTTGTTCACGCCGAGCTCGGCCCCGTCGATGAGGATGACTGGGCGGAGCGCGACGCGGTGCCGGAGATAGTTTTCCGCAACGTTGAGGGCTATATAGCGCGCTCTTATCATGTCACCGACCCCGTAAACGACCCGATACCCTTCAGCGACGGCGTTTTCTTTAAAAAGGTCTATGACCCCGACGGGAAGCTTGTCAGCGTGCGCGTGCCCACGAGCAGCGAAAAGGGCGACGATCTGCCCGGGCTGCTGACTGTTGACAGCTCGCTGGAAATTCCCGGGCGCCTGCGCCGCCTCTATACGGACGAAATCGACCCCGCAACAGGCAGGCACTGGGGCGACGATGACATAGTCTATAAGTGCGACACCTCGAACGACGAGCTGACGGGTCACTACGCAATTTGGCAGCTCGCCTATGATATACTCGGGGAGGATGACCCGGAGCTGCGCGAGATAATCGCGACAGTCGCCGAGCGCCACGCCCGCCACTTTGCGGATAATGACTACGCCCACACCGACGCGGGCGGTCAGCCGACCTCATGGGCGCGTATGACAAGGGAATATTATCTCAACCGCGACTGTGAGGGCTACGAGGACGGGCCGCTGGGCACGATGATATTGCTCCAGCTTTTCAAGGTTGCCCACCATGTCACGGGTAACGACCGCTGGGCTAAGGAATACCGCAAGCTTGCGCTTGAGGAGCCCTACCGCTATGCAGACCTCGCCTGCGAGCACTATGAGCGCTACGAAAACAAGATAAAAGAATATCTCCGCAACGAGGAGCTTGACTCCGATACGCTGTTTCCGATAGTCGTAAAGACCATGAACTATTCCGACACGCGCATGGCGGCGGTAGTTTACTACACAATGTCGCAGCTCGAGGATGACCCGATACTGCTTGAAAAGTTCAGGCGCGGCGCGGACTGCTGGTGGAGACTCGAAAGGTACGGGCGCGACATAGAGTGGTCGCTCGTCTACCAGCTGATGTATCCCGACGAGGAAAAATACGACGCATTCGGCAGAGCCTGCAAGGATGTTCTCGCGTGGCAGGCCTCGCGCTATCCGATAAGCTCCCGCGAGATATTTATCGACAACACTACTCGCCCCGATGCCCGCGAGGAGGACGGTATGCTCTGGTATAAGGATACCGAAAAGCCGATACCCTACGCCGTTGCGATGGACGAGCGCGGCAGCACGGGCACCGATTTCTTCCACGCCCGCCAGGGAAAAGGGGAGGACAGAATCAGCGTCAACGGCTCCTACAACCTCATCATGCCCTATTGGATAGGCCGTTACAACGGTCTTATTAAGGAGGAGGGCGAGGGCGGCGACATGACCGCCGACGAGCTCGAGGAGATACTCAGAACGCAGTAAAAAATGCCGCTCAAAACGCATAATAAGAAAGACAGCCGCAGCAGTTTACCTGTTGCGGCTCAAGCTTTTGTGTTAAGGAGATATATAAAGATAGAGGGTTCTTGCAAGAACCTTTCTCTCAGGAAAGCGCTGAACCGAATCTGAGTCTGATTGATATTTTGCCGTGCACGCCTAAAAAATGTTAACTGAAATTAAACTATATTCCCTTTTTCTTTAAACTTCGCTTTTAGGCTATTGTTAAATGGCGCGGGGTAGGGTATAATTTAATAAGAATTTTAAGCGGAACGGTGAAGATATGGAATATAATCCTCAATACAATACTCAATATAACAGCGGCGGCGCGCAGGGCGGACACGGATATCAGCCCGACCCGTCGGATACGCTCAGAATAATGCGGCGCGAAAAGCGTCAGATAAGAAAGCTCGGCAACATAAGCGGACTGGGCATACTTCTTTTCGCCCTGTTTCAGTTTGTCGGCGCGGGAATACTGTTTCTTTTGAATCTCTTTGACGACTATGCAAACAGCACCGACCGCGGCTATGCCATAGGCGTAATGATGTCGGTTTTCTGCATATTTGTTCCGTTTTTCCTGACGAGCCTTCTGCTCAAGGATAAGCGCCAACAGTGTCTGAATTTCGGCAAGCCCTATGATATGCGCCTCATGTTTTTGGCCGTGCCCGTGGGCTTGATGATCTGCATGATAGGCAACTATGCCACCAACTTCCTCTCGACCTTTGTCGAGACCACAACAGGCATAACCTTTGAATACCCCGACTCGCCCACTCCGACCTCGCCTTTGGGTATCGCGATGTACCTGCTCCAGCTCGCGGTCGTCCCGGCTCTCGTTGAGGAGTATGCGCTTCGCGGCGTTGTCATGATGCCCGCGCGCAAGTTCGGCAATTGGTTCGCCGTTCTCGTCTCCGCCGCGCTGTTCGGAATGATGCACGGCAACCTCGTCCAGGCGCCGTTTGCGTTCATTGTCGGCATAGGTATAGGCTATTTCGTGATAGTTACCGGTTCGATGTGGACGGGTGTGATGATACATTTCTGCAACAACTTCTTCTCCGGCGTCATTTCGATTCTCTATGAGTTCATGCCCGAAAAGACGGTGGATATCATCTATTATGTCTGTGTCGCGGTGTTCTTTGCGGCGGGCATAATCTGCCTTGTTCTCTTCAGAACCAGAGCGCACAAGCAGAATATTCCCGTGAAATTCAAAAAGCCGCGCACCGCTCTTTCCCGCGGCGAGCGCACGGCGGCATATTTCATGAACATCCCGATGATACTCTCTATCATCTATCTGCTCTATACGACATATACTTTTATAACATGGCCTTCGTAAACGGGGAGTGGAAGAATGACTGACAGAGAGCTTATGCAGGCGGCAATCGCGCTTGCAAGAGAGGCCGCGGCGGACGGCGAAGTACCCGTCGGCGCGGTGGTAGCCAAAGACGGAGAGATAGTCTCCGTCGGGCGAAACAGGCGCGAAAAGGACAAAAACGCCCTCGCCCACGCCGAGATAGAGGCGATAGACAAAGCGTGCAGGGCGCTCGGCGGCTGGCGGCTCTGGCAGTGCGAGCTGTTTGTGACGCTTGAGCCGTGCCCGATGTGCGCCGGGGCGATAATAAACTCGCGCATAAAGCGCGTGGTGTTCGGGGCATATGACCCGAAGGCGGGCTCATGCGGGTCGATAAACAACCTGTTCGACTTTCCGTATAATCACTCGCCTAAAGTCGAGGGCGGATTCATGCAGGACGAATGTGCCCTTCTTTTGAAGCGGTTTTTCTCGGACTTGCGAAAGACAAAATAATTTCCCGAAAGGGCTGAAAAATATGGCAATAAAGGATCTTGCCGAAATCGTCAAAAAATTTACACAGAAAGATAAATTCAAGCCCTCTGCGGCGCAGGTTATCAGGACGGCCAAAAACCCGCCCGCACCCGCGCGGGACGAGGACGTTTCTGCACCGTCTGCGGGTGAGCGCATACATTTTCTGAACACCGGACGCTCGGACTGCATTCTTATTCAGAGCGGAAATCATTTTGCCCTCATAGACTGCGGCGACGCGGAGCACGCAAAGCACACGGCGCGCTATCTCAAGGAGACCGCGGGCGGGAGAATAGACCTCGAATTCGTGGCGGTGACTCATCTCCATTCCGGCCATGTCGGCGGGCTTGAGACACTCCTTGACGACGGGGATATCACAATAGGCAAGATATATTTAAAGCCGTTTATCGGCACGAATCTTGCGCAGTGGGACAAGTGCGTCCATGACGGCGACGCGCTGTATCGATCGCTCAACAAAAAGGCGCAGAGCATGAATATCCCGGTTATCGACTGCGTGCCGGATGAGCCGTTTGCGCTGGGAAATTGGGCGCTTCGCTTCTTCAACACCGAGCCCGACTCGTATCACAAGAACATCTGCGAGAACGATAACTCGCTCGCGCTGCTTGCCGAGCAGGGCTGCAGGCGCATCCTTCTTGCAGGCGATATGATAAACGACACGGGCGACCTTGTTCGCCTTGCAAACGCCGTCGGACGGGTCGACGCGCTGAAGGTTCCCTGCCACGGCGAACGCGCCGTTCCTCAGGAGGCGCTCGACAAGCTGCGTCCCGATACTTTGATAATTACGAACCGCCTCGCCGAAATTTCGGACGATGTGCTCGTCGGCATAATGTCGGCATTCGGGCGCAGAGCTTATTCGACCTCGGACAGCGGCGGAATAGCCCTCACTCTCGCTCCCGGCGGGCTTGAGGTCAGCCGAGAGATACAGCTTCGGGAGACAGTATAATTTAATGAAAAGCTAAAACCGCGCAGGCAGTTTTTTGCCTGCGCGGTTGTTTTTTATTCTTGCGGCACGATCTCATAGGCATATTCGATCGGAATATCACTTGCTGCAAGTATATTATCCCGCTCGTTTTCTTTTGTTGCCGCCGTCTGACCTGTATACCGTATATCGGGAGCTGCGGCGCGGTTTCGATTATGCGCCCCCCGCAAATCCCGAGCCGACTATCCTGATTTTTTACTCAAACACCAGTCTGCCCATTTTTCCGTTCTGTAGAATTTGCCTGACATGGTGTGCCCGTATTTATCAGGGCGGGTGTATTTTATATCTGCTCCGAGCTTCTCAAGCTCTGCGGCGCAGTAATCATCGCTGTCTATTCTCACATTGGTATCGTCCGATGAATGCGCCGCCCAGATAGGCGTTTTGACTAACCGCCGAATGTCATATTTTTCATAGCGGCGATCCGGGCACAGGCTGCCCATTACCGGCACTGCCGCCGCAAAATATTCGGGAAAAAGATAGATAAGCTGCCAGACGCAGCAGCCGCCGAAGGATGTTCCGATGATATATATGCGCTTTCTGTCGAAATCTATGGGCAGCTTATCCGCAAGCCTCTTTATCGATTTTATGTAATTCTGCATCGCTTTGCCTCTGTTTGAGCCGAAAGGTGCCTGCGGCAAAAGAATATTGCAATCTGTTTTTAATAATTGCTTGTACAACGGTAAGTTGTCAAACAGCTGTTTTAAGTTGTCACTGCCCATTGCGCCCGCGCCGTGTAAGAGAACAAACAAAGGCTTGTTTTTATCTTTGCTTGCGCGAAACCGGAAGGGGAAGCATATTTTATTCTCTCGGTCGGTGTATTTATAGGCTGAAAATCTGCCGCCGGATACTTTCCTTATGCTGTCGCCGCTGTGACTGAGTTCTCTCTCTATATGCGCGGCGGCTCGGTTTTGCTTTTTCTTATAGCGCTTATAGTATCTGTATGCCTTCATAACAGAATGAGGCATTTTGCCTTTTTTCTCGACGGAGCCTTGCGACAGTATATATAAATATCCGTCGCTGCCCTCGAGCTGAGTTTCATTTAAAAGGCTTTTAATTGTATCAAGCTCGCTTTCGTCGAAAGCTATGAGAGCCAAGCCCATATCCGACGAGCCTTTTTCAATATAGGGCTCGAAAGGAGCAATATCGCAGAAATCGTTGTCAACAAGACAGCGGAATCTCAAGTCGCTCATAAAATCACCGTTAAAATAAATTCACCGCATATAGGCGTTTTCGTATTCGAAATGCGCGTTCATACGGCGCGCTTATTTCTTCAGATATTCCGCATACTGCCTGTAAAGCTCCGCAGAGCTCTCGTGCCCGGCGAATGAGCCGGAATCCTCGGGATTCATCAGCCCGATATACTGATATCCGATTATCTTGTCCGCATACGGCGCTACGTTCGCTATCTGCCGCTCGATGCGCTCGAAATCGGCGGGGAGCAGGGCGCTTTTGTAGACCATGCCCTCGAAATCGAACAGCTCGATATCGGCCCAGAGCGCGGCGCGTCCCGCTTTATCATGGGCTTTTTTCAGGCGTGCAAATATTTTTTCGCTCTGCCACACGCGAGTCTTTTTGACGCCGATTTCGTCCTGATACGCTATAAAATCGACATCGAGCGAGGCGAGCGCGTCGATATATTTTGAGTTCGTGAGCGTGAGATTTGTGCCGTAGGGCGCGATAAGCGTCTTTTTGTCGGGTGTTATTTCGCGGCAGCGGGCGGAACAGAGATTGACATATTTCATGAAATTCCCCGAAAAGCGCAGGATTATACAAGTCTCGTCCGGGAAATACCAGCCGTAGAAGCTTTTGTGCCGCGCGTATTTTTCCGTCAGCTCATCCATGGCTTTAAACGAGCGGTCTATTACCTCGCTCGAGGTTATGTTGACTCCGGGCTTCGTCCAGTCGCCGTAAAAGCCGTTGCCGAGGAAAACCTTTATGCCGCATTTGTCCGCCTCGTCGAGCACCGCTTCGATAGGGTCGGCGCAGGGAATATCCGCCAAAGGAAAAACGGACGACTCAAAATAGCAGCGGTCATAGAGTGCAGTAGCCATAACGACTATGTATTCCATTTTGAGCGCCGCTATCTCGCGAACCTTTTCGCGCCAGTTTTCGGCGATAAAGGAGTCGAGAGCGGGGTTCCAGTATTTGCCCTCCGCCGTGTTGTGATGGTGAATTTCAAAAAAAGTTCCGTCAAGTCCTCTTGCCATAAAAGCACCTCCGTATTCTGATTAGATTATATCACGTCGTTGGCCGTCAGGCAACGGTTTTCGGTGTCCGATATCAAACCGGGCGAAAACGCAAAATCTTCAAAAAATTCTTTACAAATCGATTGATTACTGATATAATACCGTTGTATGCGTCCGCTACTCGGCTTATGGATTAAACCTCAAAGAGGTTTTCACCGGCCTTTTGCTGGGTTACGGAGCAAATATTAAAATGAGGTGAAAAAAATGACTCAGGCAGAAAAAACCGCAATTATGCAGGAGTATGCTATCCATGAGGGCGACACCGGTTCTCCGGAGGTTCAGATCGCTGTTCTCACCAAGAGAATCCGCGACCTGACAGAGCATCTTAAGGAGCATCCGAAGGATCACCATTCGCGCCGCGGCCTTCTCAAGATGGTCGGTCACAGACGCAATCTCCTGGCATACCTTCAGAAGGTCGACATTGAGCGTTACCGCGCTATCATTGCCAGACTCGGTATCCGTAAATAATTGCACGACGAGCAGGCAGGAGTTTATTTCTGCCTGCTTTTCTGAATTACAATCGACAGACTGCAACGGTTTTAGCAGTGAATCGGGGCTCCGGGAGGCCGGGGAACGGATTTATTGCTAAGTCCGGGGGTCTGTGGAAATAAAACTAAAGAGGTAAAACTATGTTCGAGGATTTCAAGAAGTTTGAAACTGAGATCGCCGGCAGACCCTTCGTTGTTGAAGTCGGCAAAATGGCTCAGCTCGCAGGCGGTTCGTGCCTCGTCCGTTACGGCGAGACCGACGTGCTCTGCACCGCAACCATGGCTGCAAAGCCGCGAGAGGGCGTGGATTTCTTCCCGCTTTCGGTTGATTTTGAAGAGAAGCTCTATTCCGTGGGCAAGATTCCCGGCTCGTTCCAGCGCCGCGAGGGCAGAGCGAGCGAGAAGGCTACTCTTGCGTCGAGAGTTATCGACAGACCCATTCGCCCCCTGTTCCCCAAGGACATGAGAAATGATGTCAGCGTCGTGGCTACCGTTATGTCGGTCGATCCCGACTGCCAGCCCGAAATCGCCGCCATGCTCGGCGTTTCCATCGCGCTGTCCATCTCCGAGATTCCGTGGGATGGCCCGATTTCCGGCGTGAGCGTCGGCCTTATCGACGGCGAGTATGTCATCAACCCCACCGAGGCTCAGCGCGAGGTCAGCCGCATGGCTGTCACCGTCGCTTCCACCTCCGACCTCGTCGCAATGATCGAGGCAGGTGCAAAGGAAGTTACCAACGACGAGATGTTCGACGGCATCATGTTCGCCCATAAGGAGAACCAGCGCATCGTCGAGTTCATAAAGGGTATTCAGGCAGAAGTCGGCAAGAAGAAGATCGACTTCCCCTCAAACGATCCCGCACCCGAGATGTATGAGGCTATCAAGGATTTCGCCATTGACGATATCCGTGTCGCTCTTGACACCGATGACAAGCGCATCCGCGACGAGCGCCTCAAGCCCATCTATGAGAAAGTTCACGAGAAGTTCGACGAGATTTATCCCGACGAGATAGAGAAGATCGATGACTGCCTCTATAAGACCCAGAAGTACGTCGTGCGCCGCTGGCTGCTCGACGACGGCAAGCGCGTTGACGGCAGAGGTATAGACGAGATTCGTCCGCTGGCTGCCGAGGTTGATCTGCTTGACAGAGTCCACGGCTCGGGTATGTTCACCAGAGGTCAGACTCAGGTTCTGACCGTCACCACCCTCGGCCCCGTCAGCGACTCTCAGATTCTCGACGGTATCGACGGCGAGGATTCCAAGCGCTATATGCACCACTACAATTTCCCCTCCTACTCCGTCGGCGAGACCAAGCCCTCCAGAGGCCCCGGACGCCGCGAGATAGGTCACGGTGCTCTTGCGGAGCGCGCTCTTCTGCCCGTTATCCCGAGCGTTGAGGAGTTCCCGTACTGCCTGCGCCTCGTCTCCGAGGTTCTTTCGTCCAACGGCTCGACCTCGCAGGCCTCCATCTGCGGCTCGACCCTCTCCCTTATGGCGGCCGGCGTGCCGATAAAGGCTCCCGTTGCCGGTATCTCCTGCGGCCTTGTTACCGAGGGCGACCGCTTCATGACCATGGTTGATATCCAGGGTCTTGAGGACTTCTTCGGCGACATGGACTTCAAGGTCGGCGGCACCAAGAAGGGTATCACTGCCATCCAGATGGATCTTAAAATACACGGTCTGACCCCCGCTATTATCCGCGAGGCTCTCGATAAGACCTACAAGGCACGCTGCTACATCCTCGATGAAGTTATGCTGCCCGTTATCTCCGAGCCCAGAAAAGAGCTCTCCAAGTATGCTCCCAAGATGCTCACCACCAAGATCGACACCGAGAAGATCGGCGACGTTATCGGCAAGCAGGGCAAGGTTATCCAGAAGATCTGCGCAGAGTGCAACTGCAAGGTCGACGTTGAGGAGGACGGAACCGTCTTCATCTCCGCTATCGACATTGACGACGCCAAGCGCGCTCTCAACATGGTTGAGACAATAGCCAACGATCCCGAGGTCGGCGCTATCTACAAGGGTGTTGTTACCCGCTTGATGGACTTCGGTGCGTTTGTTGAAATCGCTCCCGGCAAGGAGGGTCTTGTCCACATCAGCCACCTTGATGTCAAGCACGTTGACCGCGTCGAGGATGTCGTTGCCGTCGGCGACGAGGTCATAGTCAAGGTCCGCGAGATAGATGACCAGGGCAGACTCAACCTCTCCCGCAGAGACGCTCTCATCGAGGTCGAGGGACTTGTTCCCGAGAACGACCTGTCCGATGAGCCCCGCAGAGCTCCCAGAAGGGACAACCGCGGCGGCAGAGACGGCGGAAGAAGAGATAACCGCGGCGGCAGAGGCGGCCACGGCGGAAAGAGATATTAATCTCTGATATAAAAATTAACAAAGACCGCTGTATCACAAGATACGGCGGTCTTTTGATATAGCAAAAACGGAACTGCAACTATTGCCACAGTTCCGCATTTTTATTTGTGATATTTTCCGCCGCTCGATATCATGAACGCGCGGTAGATCTGTTCGAGAAGCATCACACGTGCGAGCTGATGCGGGAATGTCATTTTCGACATCGAGAGCTTGAAGTTCGCGCGGCGCTTGACCTCGTCAGTCAGTCCGTGCGAGCCGCCTATGATAAACACAAGGTTCCCGCTGCCGTCGACCGCCGCCTGCTCAATGTCTCGGCTGAGTTCTTCCGAAGATAGCTGCCTGCCCTCTATGCACATCGCATAGACGCGCGCCGACGGGTGAATAAGCTGCAAAATACGCTTGCCCTCGTCCGCGAGAGCCGTGTCTATCTGCGCCTGAGACGGGTCGTCGGGGATGCGCGATGGGGTGAGCTCCGTTATCTTCAACTTGCAGAAGGCCGAGAGCCGCTTTGAATATTCGGCGCACGCGCCGCGCAAGTAGTCCTCCTTGAGCTTGCCTATGCATATAAGGTCAATGTTGTACATCTTACCCTCCGTTCAGAAGCTTATGACTTTTCCGTTGTCGCCGGCTACGCCGAGCAGATAGTCGCTGCCCGACCTTGCGCCGTGGACGGTGAACGCCGAATGAGTAGTCTCGTATGCGAGCTCCGGCGTGTTGTTCTGCTTGCTCAGATGTCCGAGCATGAAGCGCACCGTGCCCGAATCAAGGAGCTTCACCGCCGCATCGGAACAGGCGGTGTTTGACAGATGCCCCCTGTCCGAGAGTATGCGCTGCTTTAGCGGATAGGGGTAGGGGCCGCGTTTGAGCAGATCTATCTCGTGGTTCGATTCAAGCATAACGAGGTCGCTGCCGTATATTGCATTCATCACGGTGTCGGTCATGTGTCCGAGGTCTGTGGCTACGGATATGCGCCTGCCGTCCGGCGTGACCGCCGTGTAGCCGCAGCTCTGCGCGGCATCATGCGGCGTTGCAAAGGGCTTTACATATATCCCCGCCGCCTCCGCGCCGCTCTCGTCTATCTCGTGCGCCGTGAATTTGCCGTTTAATATGCACATGGAGTCGAGCGCTCCGAGCGTGCCCGCCGAGGCGTAAACGTCGATATTTCTGCTGCCCGCAAAGACGCGCAGCCCGTTTACGTGGTCTGAGTGCTCGTGGGTTATGAAAATCGCGCCGATGCTCTCCGTCGATACGCCTATGCTGTCGAGCGCTGAGGTTATCCGTTTCGCGCTGACGCCCGCGTCTATGAGTATGCCGCCGTCCGAGGTGCCTATGTATATGCAGTTGCCGCTGCTCGAAGAAAAAAGCGGACAGAATTTTGCCATGTTTTGCTCCTTTAAAAAATCCTGCGCCGGCATGACCGATGCAGGATTCTTGCGTTAATGTTTTCAGACTGCTCTTGAGATGCCGTCGGGCTCGGGTCTGTCTACGCGGCGGATATCCGCGCCCAATCCCGTGAGCTTTTCGACAATGTTCTCATATCCGCGGTCGATATGCGAGATTTCTTCTATCTCGGTAGTGCCCTTGGCGATGAGTCCGGCGATTATCATCGCCGCGCCCGCGCGCAGGTCATCGGCTCTGACGGGTGCGCCCTTGAGCTGCTCAACGCCCTCGACAACCGCCATCTTGCCTTCGACCTTTATCGACGCGCCCATGCGGATGAGCTGCTCGACATAGCGGAAGCGGTTATCCCACACGCCCTCGGAGACGAAACTCGTGCCGTCCGCGATACTCAGAAGAGCGGTCATCTGCGGCTGCATATCGGTCGGGAAGCCGGGATAGGGCATAGCCTTTATCGTGCACTTGCCGGGTCTGCCGTTGGCGCAGACTCTGACGCTGTCGTCATTTTCTATAACATCAATGCCGCACTCTATGAGCTTGGCGGAGATGGACTCGAGATGCTTCGGGATGACGTTCTTTATAAGCACGTTTCCGTCCGTAGCGGCGGCGGCAATCATATAGGTGCCGGCCTCTATCTGGTCGGGGATTATGGAATAGGTACAGCCGTGCATATGCTCGACGCCGCGAATCTTGATAGTATCGGTGCCGGCGCCGCGTATGTCCGCTCCCAAGGAGATGAGGAAGTTTGCAAGGTCGACTATATGCGGCTCCTTGGCGGCGTTTTCAATGACTGTCAGACCCTTCGCCTTGACTGCGGCGAGGATAACATTGACTGTCGCGCCGACGGACGCCTCGTCGAAGTAGACGGGGCTGCCCTCAAGTCTCTCCGCGGCGGCGTCAATAATGGCGTTCTCGCCGATAGTGACGGTCGAGCCGAGAAGCTCAAAGCCCTTTATATGGCGGTCGATAGGACGCACTCCGAAGTTGCAGCCGCCGGGCATGGCGACTTTCGCACGGTGGAATCTGCCGAGCAGCGCGCCGATAAAATAGTAAGAGGCGCGCAGATGCTTCGTCATATCGTGCGACACGACGTAGGAGTTGACCCCTCTCGTATCTATCTCGAGCGTGCTCTTACTCAGGCGCTTTATCTGCGCCCCGAGCTGTTCGAGAATTTTTGTCATATAATAAACATCACTGATGTTGGGAATGTTTTCGATAGTGCAAATGTCCTGAGCAAGAATAGTTGCGGGCAGAATAGCCACGACCGCATTTTTGGCGCCGCTTATGCTGACCTCTCCTCTGAGGGGTATGCCGCCGTTGAGCACGAACTTTTCCAAATTGTTCACTCCTATATAGTTTTTATATCAAAAAGAAGTATCAGATATCAGCTATAATAAAATCCATTTTACGACATTAAATTATATCATCTTTTTGCCCGATTGAAAAGGGCTTTTTCGAAAAAATTTATACTGCATTTTTCTGCGTCGGCGGCGTTGTGCAATAAAAATTTTAGATTTTGCCGGCAATGCCGCGCATTTCTGCTGTTCGGTTTTATTATTGACAGCTTCGGCACATTTAGAAGCGGAATTTTTTAATTTAACAAGGCTGAAAAACAGCACTTTATTTCTCTTTTTTAAATTGTTGACAAGCAAAAAAATTGATAAAATCAAATTGCAGGAAGTGCATACAAACGGTGGCTTGGTCGTTCCTCTGATGGTGCTGTCGGCGATACCGATATTTGTATATATACTGTTCAGAAAATGTTTTGCAAAAACAGAAGCATAAAAATCGTCCGGCAAAGAGATTTGCCGGATTTTTTCTCGGCTGTTCGGATGTATAATGCATGATTTTTAATTTGTATATTGTTAATTTCTCTGTTTTATGGTAAAATTTTTTCATCAACCGAAGGGGGCGCCGCATTGGACAGGCTCGATAAAACAGTTGCAAAGCAGATGAATATTTCCCGCAGCGGCGCAAGGCAGCTCATAAGAAGCGGCGCGGTCGAGGTGAACGGCAAAAAAATATTTGCGGCCGACGAGCAGCTCGACATAAATTCCGACGAGCTGAAGATAAACGGAAAAACAGTCACCGTGCGCCGATATCTCTATATAATGCTCAACAAGCCCTCCGGCGTGCTCAGCGCCGCAAAGGATCCCGACTGCCCGACGGTCGTCGATCTCCTGCCGCCCGAGCTCAGCAGGCGCGGACTCTTCCCCGCCGGCAGACTCGACAAGGATACTACCGGGCTTTTGATAATCACCGACGACGGCGACTTTGCCCATCGACTCATCTCGCCGTCCCACCATGTCTACAAGACCTATGAGGCGACGCTCGAGAGCGGCATAAGCGAGGAGCAGCTCGATATTCTGCGGCAGGGCGCGGTGCTCGGCGACGGCACGGAATGTCTGCCCGCGAAACTCAAAAAGCTGAGCGATGACCCCGCCGCGGTGTGCGTTCAGATACGCGAGGGCAAGTATCATCAGGTCAAGAGGATGTTCGCGTCGGTCGGGAACAGCGTTTCGGCGCTTCGCAGAACGGCGATAGGCGCGCTGAAGCTTGACAATTCGCTCAAGGAGGGTGAAGCCCGCCTGCTGACTGACGACGAGCGCAAAATGATATTCTCGGAGGCCGAGATCATATAAGCAAAAAAGGGCGCAGCCCGTAAAAATATAAAAAAGCGAGGTAAAAAAATGTCTGACAAAAGAGCAAACGACCTGAATCTCTTCAAAAAGGATCAGGACAATTACAGCATCGACACGAGCAAGAAGCTCAAGGTCGGTATAATCGGCACAGGCTGGATAGCGGAGAGCCACATCAGCGAATATCTCAAGATGCCCGACGTTGAGCTTGTCGGCGTGGCGGATCTTGTTGACGGCAAGGCCGAGGCATTTCTCAAGAAATGGAACGCCCCCGAGGGAGTTAGAGTCTACCGCTCGCATAAGGAGCTCATAGACAACGAGGAGCTTGACGCGGTCAGCGTCTGCACCTACAATACGACCCACGCGGAGTGCACTATATATGCGCTCGACCACGGGGTCAATGTCCTGCTCGAAAAGCCTATGTGCGTCACCCTCGACGAGGCCGTCGAGATAAGAAAGGCCGAGAAGAGAAACGGAAAGATAGTCTCCGTCGGCTTCCAGCCGCGCTACAACCCGAATATGCAGATGATAAAATACATAATCGAGTCCGGCGAGCTGGGCAAGGTCTATCATATTCAGATAGGCGGCGGCAGGCGCAGAGGTATTCCGACTCCGTTCGGCACTACGTTCATAGAGAAAGAGACGGGCGGCATCGGTGCGCTCGGCGACATCGGCTGCTATGCGCTCGACATGGTATTGAACGGCATGGGCTATCCCAAGCCGCTGACCGTCACGGGCTTCCTCTCCGACTATTTCGGCAAGGCCGACGACTATAAATACAAGGATGTTTTCGGCGTTGACGATTTTGCGGCGGGCTTTGTCCGCCTCGAGGGCGATCTGACTATCGATTTCAAGACCGCGTGGGCTATGAACGTCGACACCATGGGCGATACGGTCGTTCTCGGAACAAAGGCCGGACTGAAAATTCCGTCATCCGGTCACTGGGGCAGCATTGACGCTCCGCTGAAAATATACAGAAACATAGGCGAAGCCGAGGTAGAGACAATAGTCCCCATGCTCGAAGAGCCCGAGGAGGGCGTGTTCTACTGGAAGGTCAGAAAGTTCCTCGACGCTGTCAAAGAGGGCGGCGAAGCGCCCGTCCCGACGAGCCAGGCCATATACAATCAGGCAATACTCGACGGACTCTACCGCTCCGCGCAGGCAGGGCATGAGATAGTTCTGGAGATACCCGAGGTCTAAACGACCCAAGGCGAAAGCACCGTCCGATTCGGCAGCTTGAGCGGGCAAAATATAAAACAAAGGTCATAATCCGCAGCTCACGGATTGTGGCCTTTTGCAATTTTACTTTTTATTTGCCGTAATCTATATGTATTATATACGTCGGCTCGCGGTAGAAAGCGCGGGCAAGCTTTGTCGTGCCGTCCGTTGTCCGGTTACCGTGGACGGCCTGACCGTTTCCGACATACACGGCAACGTGCGATTCACCCCTGCCGCCGTCGGCATAATAGAGAATATCGCCGGGGCGGATTTGCGCTTTCGTAACCTTTGTTCCCAAGTCGATAAAGCCCTCGGGCTCGAGGATTCTGTATGTCCAGCCGTCCTCCTCAAAGGTACGCCAGCCGCTCAGGCCGGCCTGCTCAACAGCCGCCGCAATTATTCGTTTTTTCATCATATCGCCTCCGTTTATTCTAATCTACTCTTTACCTTTATCTTTGTCAATAATTTCATACGACAAAAAACGGAGGACGTTAGGTTTTTTGAGGGCTTTTCGGCGGCGATTATATTCAGTGCCCTTTCCGTTTAAATCTGTTCAGGGGCTTTAGGCAGAGCACGCTCGTCAGGGCGGTCAGCGGCAGGGCGGCGAGTATGCCTATCGAGCCGGCGAGCGCCTGGAGAATCTCGACGGCTATCTGCTCGCGGTTTAGTATCTGACCGACGTTGCTGCTGTAGGTGACCATAAGGAGCATACAGCAAAGAGCGGAGCCTATATAGGCGAGCACGAGGGTGTTCGCCATGGTGCCCATTATGTCGCGCCCGATTGTCAGGCCGGATTTCAGCAGCTCGCGCGCCGGGAGGTCGGGTGATTTTTCGTTTATTTCGCACAGCGACGAGGCAATGGACATCGCAACGTCCATGACCGCGCCCACGGCGCCGACGATTATCATCGCAAAGATTATCGCCTTGAGGTCAATCGGGTTTTCGGGGTTCAGATTGTAGAGATAGAGCCACTCTGAGTCGAGGACGCCCGTCATCTTTATCTGATCGCGCAGTATAAGCTCGAGCGCGCCCGCTACGAGAACTCCGCCGACGCAGCCGACGCCGCCCGCGAAGCACTTGACATTCAGCCCCTCAATGAGCATGAGCGTCATAACGGTGATATAAACGCAGGTGATTATTGACCAGGCGTAGATGTTCTGACCGTTCAGTATCGCGGGGATAAGGTTGATGAACACGGCGAGGCAGGTGAACACGAGCGATATTATCGTGTCGAGTCCTTTTTTGCGCCCGAAAATCAGTATCAGCAGGAAGAAAAACGCGCAGAGCATGACGAGCGGCGTTATGCGCGAGAAGTCCGACAGATAGTAGTCGGCGGTGCCGTCGTCGTTCGGCTCATAGACGAGGATGACCTTGTCGCCGACCTCGACAGTCGGCTGCGGCAGACCGTAGAGCAGGTCTCTCTCCTGAACGGCATAGAGTGTCTTGCCGCGTACCTCGCCGGAAACAGCCTTCGCCTCGAAGAAAACATACTGCATACTGATTTTTCCGCCGCTCTCCTCGTCGCTTACGGTTTCTTTTTCATCCGTTATCCGCAGCACCTTCGCGCGAACGGTGACAATATCCTCCTTGTCGCCGAAAACGCCGTCGCCTATGGCGATTTTGTATGCGGTGAACAGATAGATTATCGACAGGACTATCGTCGAGACATATACTATTATTCTTTTCTTTTTCGCTTTATCCAAAATCATTACCCGCTTTATTCTCTGTGCGTCTCCGATGCTGCCGGAGCATTTTTTCGTCTGATGTTCATACCGCCGTGAATTTGCGGCTTAGAATATATCTAATTATATCACACCGCCGAGCATAAATAAACCGACGAATTGAACAAAAAAGACTGCCGCATCGTGTACGGCAGTCCGGATTTTATCTGAAATCGAAAAGTTCTTTTTCGGACAGGTTCAGTATATCGCATATTTTGAAGATGAGGTCGAGCGAGACACCGCGGTTGGCAATTTCAATCGCGCTCATGTGACTGCGGTCTATGTCAAGCAGCTCGGCAAGCTGCATTTGAGTATACCCTCTGTCCTTGCGGTAGTAGGCGATATTCTGCCCCAATTTGCGATACTTTTCCGAATATGTCCTGTCCATAGCATACTCCAATCATTGATATGATTATATTGTATGCTTTCTTTTAATATTCATAAACTTGCTAAAAGAATGCAAATGTTGCTTGACAGCAGTCGAAAGCTCTGATAAAATGGAATAAAAACATAAAGGAGAGGAAAACATGAATAAAATGACCAAGTGTAAGAGCTGCGGAGCTGATATAGCATCGAGCGCAAAACACTGCCCTTCGTGTGGAGCCAAAAATAAGAAACCGATATATAAAAGAGTTTGGTTTTGGATTTTGATAGTTGTTTTGCTGATTGCAATTACTGACTTTGTTGCTTCAAAAGTAAATCCGAGCGATTCAATTGACTTTGAGACAACTACGGAAGAAGACTCAAATGCTTATGTTGCTAAATCTAAGGTAGCAGTAGAAATAGACTGCGACAACCTCGCAGAGGCTTACAACAAAAATCCTGATTATTATGACAAAATATTGAATAACCAAGTAGCCGAGTGGAGCGGTACTATTACCAGTATGACCAATTCTGATGATGGTGAAGTTTTAGTTTATATGCAATGCGGACTGGATGGGTATTTAATAGACAATGTTATCACAGCAACGATAAATAATGATAAAGATAAGAAAGCTATACTCAGTTATAAAGAGGGTGACAAAATAAAAATGAAAGGAATAATGACAGTATCGCATTGGGACGGCATAGACTTTTTTTCCTTAGACTATGCAACTATAATTGACTGATAAAAAACAACTGCATAAGCGAACCCCCGCACAGGATTTCTCCTGCACGGGGGTTTCTTATATTTTACCTGAGAACTCAGTCAGCCTTGGGTGCATAGAGGTCCTTGAGTCTGAGCAGGTGCTCATATCTCTCGACGCTCTTGACTTCGGCTTCGCCGAACAGCTTCTCTGCGCGCTCGGGGAACGAGCGGGTCAGCGAGGAATAACGAGCCTCGTTGAGCAGGAAGTTGCGGTACTCCTCGGTGACAGGCTGCTTGCTGTCGATGGTGAAGGGGTTCTTGCCCTCTGCCTTGAGTGCCGGGTTGAAGCGGAACATATTCCAGTAGCCGCACTCGACAGCTCTCTTCATTTCCTTCTGGCAGTTGACCATGCCGCCCTTGATGGAGTGCATCTCGCAGGGAGCGTAGGCGATGACTATAGACGGGCCCGGATAAGCCTCGGCCTCTTCGATAGCCTTTATCGTCTGGTTCATGTTAGCGCCCATAGCTATCTGAGCGACATAGACATAGCCGTAGCTCATCGCTATCTCGGCAAGGCTCTTCTTGGCTATCGACTTACCGGCAGCCGCGAACTGAGCGACCTGACCGATCTGAGAAGCCTTGGAAGCCTGTCCGCCGGTGTTGGAGTAGACCTCGGTATCGAAGACCATGATGTTGACGTTCTCGCCGGAGGCAAGGACGTGGTCAACGCCGCCGAAACCGATATCGTATGCCCAGCCGTCGCCGCCGAAGATCCAAACGCTCTTCTTGGAGAGGAATTCCTTGTTCTCAACGATATCCTTACAGTCCGCGCAGTCGATATCCTTGATAGCGTCGGCAAGTGCGTCTGCGGCAGCGCCGTTAGTCTTGACGTCGTCCTTCGTGTCAAGGAATGCCTTGGCGGCGGCCTTGATCTCATCGGAGGCCTTGTCGGACTCGGCGATAGCCTCGACCTTTGCTATGAGCCTGTTGCGTACGGCGTTCTGGCCGAGAAGCATACCGAAGCCGTGCTCGGCGTTGTCCTCGAACAGGGAGTTGGCCCATGCGGGGCCGTGGCCGTTCTTGTTGGTGGTGTAGGGGGAAGTCGCAGCGGGGCCGCCCCAGATGGACGAGCAGCCGGTGGCGTTGGAGATATACATCTTATCGCCGAACAGCTGGGTTATCAGACGGGCATAAGCGGTCTCGGCGCAGCCTGCGCAGGAACCGGAGAACTCGAGCAGCGGAGTCTTGTACTGGCTGCCGATAACGGTGCCGTCCGCAACCTCATCCTTGACGGAGACGTTTGCGACCATGTAATCGAATACGGGCTGTTTTGCATCCTGGCTCTCACGGGAGACCATCTTGAGGGAGTTGGTCGGGCAGACGCCTACGCAGACGCCGCAGCCCATGCAGTCGAGGGGAGAAACAGCGAGGGTGTACTTATAGACGCCCTTGCCCTTGCCGGCCTTCTTGTCGACGATAGCGGCGCCTTCGGGGGCGTTGGCAGCCTCTTCCTCGGTCAGAAGATACGGGCGGATAGTTGCGTGCGGGCAGACGAAGGAGCACTGATTGCACTGTGCGCAGGTCTCTGCGTTCCACTCGGGAACCATGACCGCGACGCCGCGCTTCTCATAGGCGGATGCGCCCTGCTCGAATGTGCCGTCCGCGTGATCGACGAATACGGAAACCGGGAGAGAATCGCCGTTCATAAGACCGACGGGCTTCATGATTGAGTCAACCATCTTGACGAGCTTCTCGGGGCCGTTTTCAACGGCAGTCTTGGGAGCGTCAACAGCGTCGGCCCAGTCAGCGGGAACGTCGATCTTGACATATGCGGTAGCGCCCGCGTCGATAGCCTTCTCGTTCATCTCGACTATCTCTTTGCCCTTCTTCATGAACTTCTGGGCCTTCTCCTTCATGTAGCCGATAGCCTCTTCCTCGGGAAGAATCTTGGCAAGGGAGAAGAATGCGGACTGAAGAACGGTGTTGGTGCGCTTGCCCAGACCGATCTTTGCCGCGATATCGATAGCGTTGACGGTGTAGAGCTGAATGTTGTTCTTGGCTATGTAGCGCTTAGCCTCTGCGGGCATCTTCTCGTTGAGCTCATCAGCGTCCCACTGGCAGTTGATGAGGAAAACGCCGCCGGGCTTAACATCGTTGACCATCTTGTAGCCCTTCTCGACATAGGAGGGGTTGTGGCAGGCAACGAAGTCAGCCTTGTTGATATAGTAGGGGCTCTTTATCGGGTTGTCGCCGAAACGAAGGTGGGAGATGGTGATACCGCCCGTCTTCTTCGAGTCATACTGGAAGTAAGCCTGAATATACTTGTCGGTGTGATCGCCGATTATCTTGATGGAGTCCTTGTTTGCGCCGACTGTGCCGTCGCCGCCGAGACCCCAGAACTTGCACTCGATGGTGCCGGGAGCCGCGGTGTTGGGGGCTTCCTTCTCCTCGAGGGACAGGTGGGTGACATCGTCGTTGATGCCGATGGTGAACTGGTTCTTGGGCTCGTCCTTCTTGAGCTCGTCGTATACGGCGAACACGCTTGAGGGCGGAGTGTCCTTGGAACCGAGGCCGTAACGGCCGCCGCAGACCTTTGCCGATACGCCCTTAGTGGCAAGAGCGGTAACAACGTCGAGATAGAGGGGCTCGCCGAGAGCGCCGGGCTCCTTTGTTCTGTCGAGAACGGCTATCTTCTTTGCGGTTGCGGGGATAGCTGCGACAAGTCTGTCAGCGGAGAAGGGTCTGTAAAGGCGAACCTTGACGAGACCGACCTTCTCGCCCTTGGCGGTGAGGTAGTCGATAACTTCCTCTGCGACGTCGCAGATGGAGCCCATGGCGACGATGACTCTGTCAGCGTCGGGAGCGCCGTAGTAGTTGAAGGGCTTGTAGTCAGTGCCTAACTTGGCGTTGACCTTGTCCATATACTCCTCGACAATGCCGGGGATAGCGTCGTAATACTTGTTGCAGGCCTCGCGGTGCTGGAAGAAGATATCTCCGTTCTCGTGAGAGCCGCGCATTACGGGATGCTCGGGGTTGAGAGCGCGCTTTCTGAACGCCTCAACAGCGTCCATGTCGCACATCTCCTTGAGGTCCTCGTAGTCCCAGACCTGGATCTTCTGTATCTCGTGAGAGGTACGGAAGCCGTCGAAGAAGTTGATGAAGGGAACGCGTCCCTTGATTGCCGCGAGATGAGCAACGGCGCCGAGATCCATGACCTCCTGCGGGTTGGTCTCGGCAAGCATTGCGAAACCTGTCTGACGACATGCATAGACGTCGGAATGATCGCCGAAGATGTTAAGAGCGTGAGAAGCGACGCATCTTGCGGATACGTGGAAAACTGCGGGAAGCAGCTCGCCTGCGATCTTATACATATTGGGGATCATGAGGAGCAGACCCTGAGAAGCGGTGTAGGTGGTTGTGAGAGCACCTGCGGCCAGAGAACCGTGAACGGTTCCGGCAGCGCCTGCTTCGGACTGCATCTCGGCGACCTTGACGGTCGTGCCGAAAATGTTTTTCATGCCCTTTGCCGACCACTGATCAACATAGTCAGCCATGGGGCTCGAAGGGGTTATCGGGTAGATACCGGCAACCTCTGTGAACGCGTACGACACATATGCAGCAGCATTGTTGCCGTCCATGCTCTTTGCTATTCTTGCCATTCTATGTTCCTCCCTATTTTAATAAACGTTTGAACGTATGGCATTGGTCAAATGACACCACGAATATAGTAACATTTTTGAGCTTCAATGTAAACAGATAAATAAACTAAAATAATAGAAAATATTTGTTTCGCCCTTTCTGAAATTTGTCAAAGTTCACATATTCTACCTATATAATGTAATATAATACCCAATATGCAATCGGGCACGGCTCCGAACGGACATAAAAGCTCCGATTTTCCCCGATTTCGAGCGAAAACAACTGATTTTGTCTCTCATAGCCTTTCGCCGCCGTGCGCGGAGTCCTCACGCGCTCCCGCGCCGGATGAGGCGGAGTTTGAATATTTGACAGAGAATATGTTTATGTGTATAATAAAACTTAACATCTCGGCGTATATGCCGACGGTGAATAATATTTAAACCGAAAGGAGCAAATCCATTTATGGATGACCCCGACCCCGGCAATCTTATTTTTCAAATAATTTTGCTGTTCGTACTTATTCTTCTCAATGCTTTCTTTGCCATGAGCGAGATAGCGATCATCTCTCTCAACGACACGAAGATAGCGAAAATGGCCGAGGAAGGCAACAAAAAAGCAAAGCAGGTTTTGAAGCTTACCGCGGATTCGAGCGGCTTTCTTTCAACTATTCAGATAGGCGTGACCCTCGCGGGCTTTTTGACCTCCGCATCCGCATCGCAGACATTCGTCAATATGCTCTCCGGAGCTATAGGGAAGATATCCTTCCTGAGCGGTATTCCCGCAGGCGTTATCAACGGCTTCTCCGTCGTTGTCATTACGCTCATAACATCGTATTTTTCGCTTGTCTTAGGCGAGCTTGCGCCTAAGAGAATAGCCATGCAGGCGCCCGAAAAGGTCTCGTTCAGAGTCGTCGGCATACTGCTCGGCTTCAAGAAGATAACCAAGCCTTTTGTTAAGATACTCTCCCTGTCCACCAACGGCCTTGTCCGTCTGTTCGGCTATGACCCGAATGCGTCGGAGGAGCCCGTGACGGAGGAGGAGATACGTATGCTCGTTGACGTCGGCGGAGAAAAGGGCGTCATAGAGGACTCGCAGAAAGAGATGATAAACAACATCTTCGAGTTCGATGACCTCGACGCCGGAGATATAATGACCCACCGCACCGACATGACGGCGGCAGAGATAAGCGATCCGCTGAGCGAAATAGTCTCGCTCTCGATGGACAACGGCTATTCGAGAATCCCCGTTTACGACGACGACCCCGACAATATAGTCGGCATAGCGTATGTCAAAGATTTGCTCAAATATATCGGCACCGACCTGCCGGAGGATGTGACTTTGCGCGATATTATCCGCGAGCCCGTTTTCGTCCCCGAATCGATGCCCTGCGGCGATCTGTTCAAGCAGATGACCGATAAGCACACGCAGATGGCGATAGTCGTCGACGAGTTCGGCGGCACTGCCGGAATAGTGACCCTCGAGGATGTTCTCGAATCGATAGTCGGCAATATTCAGGACGAATACGACGACGAGGAGGAGGAAATCTCGAAGATCGACGA